>Ga0164241_10000044_pt1 | contig 305342 bp, 256 predicted proteins | sample OricomyardsoilBY_FD_108780 | JGI IMG/M metagenome (GOLD analysis project Ga0164241, IMG submission 108780) | Backyard soil microbial communities from Emeryville, California, USA - Original compost - Back yard soil (BY) | ecosystem: Environmental > Terrestrial > Soil > Unclassified | place...
ACTGCAGCGACAACTTGTAATTTAAAGCCTAGCGTGTAATCACGTTGGGTTCGTTTGATGCGAGAAGGAATGGTCTTGTCCACAATAGGTCTCCAATCTGTAAACCTATTTCAGGACGGGACACCCCCCAAATAAAAAGCCGGGTTACCCCCGGCTTCTTTTTTGGTCAAAAACACATACTTGCAATTAAGAACGAATTTTTTCGGCAACTTTTTGTATCAATGTATTGATATGACCCAATGAATTCAAATGTGCATAAATTAATTCCAACCCATCCTTTTTAAACAAATCCAATATTGCTTCGTCACTTAATGCTTTAAGCTTCTCTTTACTGACTACGTAAAAGCCGCGCAAATTGAGATTAGTACCTGTATCACCACCAATGTTGATATTTGCAGTCATAGGCTCCAATAACTCCAACTCTTTCAAGCGACCGCAGAACACCTTAGCTATGTCAGCTCTAAACTGATAGTCCTTAACGAATTCTATTACTTCGATTAAAAATGGAGTCTGTTGTCCATCCTCAGTAAATAATTTCTGTCCTTTAGAGCCATCTTTAATTATTGCAGAGCTATCAACGTCTATACCGACCAACATATTCTCTTCATTTTCACCCGAGCCGACCATAAAAGGATAGCGACGGAAAAATCCCGGAATATATCGGGTTGTCATACGACCCTCAGCATTAATTAATAGGTTTTCGCCCTCACGAAGCCCCATCATCGCCAAAGGAACATAGTCTTCACCAACTTTTGAAAAAACTATCGGAAATTCTTGAGAAGCTGGGATAACCTCAGACGATACCAAGGGAGCGGAGATTATGCCCGATACAAATTGATAACTTTCAACCGCAACCGACCAGTCGCGATGAGTCTCAGATGATAAAGGTTGAATGTTTTCATAAATCAAGAGCTGTTTAGCCACGGACTTTACCTCGTTATTCTTGGTATTATTTGGTCGGAACGGCGGGATTTGAACCCACGACCCCCACACCCCCAGTATGGTGCGCTACCTGGCTGCGCTACGCTCCGATAAACTTTCCGATCTCTAGACATCAGAAGGAGGGGCATGATACCGGAAAAAAAGGTCTTTGCAAGAAAACAATCCCGCTAAAAATAGAGCCGAACATGCTTTCGTTAAAGTAAAAAAACAGGAGGACTTTTTAGATTTTACCGACTGGAAAGTAATTTCAGTAATTGCTCCAATTCACCAATCATCTGGCCAACCAATTGGTTCATTTTTGAATCTTCGCCGGGAGCTGAATCACCCGTCATTTGTAGTCGGGCACCGCCGATAGTGAAGCCTTGATCATATAGGAGACTACGAATTTGACGGATAGTGAGAACATCTTGGCGTTGATAATAACGACGATTACCGCGACGCTTAACTGGCTTTAACTGTGGAAACTCTTGCTCCCAATAACGTAACACATGCGGTTTTACAGCACAAAGTTCACTGACTTCACCAATAGTGAAGTAGCGCTTACCCGGTATTACAGGAAGTTCGTCGTTATGACTGGGTTCCAACATATTCTTCTACTCTTGCCTTAAGTTTTTGACCTGGCTTAAATGTAACAACGCGACGGGCACTGATAGGTATTTCTTCACCTGTCTTGGGGTTCCGTCCAGGACGCTGACTTTTGTCTCGCAACTCAAAATTTCCGAAACCCGATAATTTCACTGGTTCATTATTTTCGAGAGCGAAACGAATTTCCTCAAAAAACAATTCAACTAACTCTTTGGCTTCGCGTTTATTTAAGCCGAGCTCTTCAAACAATTTTTCAGCAAGGTCTGCTTTGGTAAGCGCACCATCAGTCATATTATTATCCCTAGCGAAGGCTAGCTGAATACTTCTCCTGGAGATGTTGGATGACAGCATCCACAGAAGTGTTAATTTCGTCTTCCGTAAGAGTGCGCGAAGGATGCTGAAAGGTCAAGCCTATAGCGACACTTTTTCTTTGTGGATCAATACCTTTGCCCAGATATACGTCAAACACCTTTAAGTCTATCAGAGAATCGCCAGCTGTCGATTTGACCGCCGAAAGCAAAGCTTCAACAGGCAATTGACGGTCTACCAGCAGGGCTAAATCACGGCGAACCTCAGAAAAACGGGACAGACTGGTAAAACTGGGAACTCTAGCCTTAAGTAAAGATTCAAGTGTCAACTCAAACAAATAAACTTTAGAAGGTATATCCAGATTTTGCTGCAATCCAGGATGCAAAGCCCCCAAGTATCCCGCCAACTTGTCATTAATATAGATAGCAGCTGTTTGACCAGGATGCATGGCTGAGTGTGTCGCTGATTCAAATCGGTAAGAAACACCTAGCAGGTGGAGTAAAGACTCCAAATCACCTTTGAGATCATAAAAATCTACCGAGTTTTTAGTGTTTGCCCAAGACTCGGGTAACTGCTCGCCGTAAATTAACCCTGCCAAACAGGCTTCCTGGACCAAACCAGAAACATTTGGAACAAACCTAAGGCCAGATTCAAACAACCGAATTCGATTTTGCTGGCGATTCAGATTGTTAATCAATACTGACACCAATCCTGGTATCAAGCTGGTTCTCATCGCTGCCAAATCAGAGCTGATGGGATTGCGCAACATTACTGGCTCAATCTTGGGATCAAATAAAGCTGAGAGCTTAGGTTCGATAAAGCTAAAGGTAATAGCTTCTTGATAGCCACGTGCGACCAGTTGACGGCGCAGACTAACAAGCGGCACCTCAGCTTCGGGATGTTCATCTATCTGGATTGGAGTGGCCAATACTCGAGTTGGCAATCTGTTGTAACCATAGACTCTCGCCAACTCTTCTAACAAATCAGCTTCAATTGATATATCAAAACGATAACTGGGAATACTAAATACCCAAGAGTCAGTAGTTTGAGACAATAACTCCAAACCTAGACGAGTCATAATGTCGACCACTTGTGTATCGTCTATGACTAAACTCAAACCACTGACGATTCTAGATTTTCGCAAAGTGACTTGACGAGCTTTTGGTAAGTGATCATTAATAACATGAGTTAAAGGCCCGGCATCACCACCCACTATTGATAACAACAACTCGGTTGCTCGCTCTATAGCATCTAGCTGTAAGTTGTAATCAACACCGCGCTCAAATCTATGCGATGAATCAGTATGCAATCCATAAGCCCGCGCTCGACCCGCTATAGCTAAAGGATTAAAGAAAGCACTTTCAAGAAAAATATCTTGTGTTTCTGAATTTACTGCGCTGGCTTTTCCACCCATAACACCTGCAATTGCCAGTGCACCTTTTTGATCAGCGATAACTAAAGTATCAGAATTTAATTTTATTTCCTGGCCATCCAATAACTGAATTGGTTCATCCTGTTTTGCCAATCGAACATCAATACCGCCGGATAATTTATTTAAATCAAACGCGTGCATAGGTTGACCTAGTTCGATCAACAGATAATTAGTCACGTCCACAATTGCATCAATGCTACGCAAACCAGAACGAGACAACTTATTTTGCAGCCAAGCAGGGCTGGGACGAGAAATATCGACGTTTCGAATAACGCGTCCCACATAACGACTACATGCTGAGTCAGCAGAAAGCGTCACTGGAAAGGTATCCGTAATTTTTGATGAAACTGGATTTATTTCTGGATACGTAACCGGCAATCGATTTAATACACCTACTTCGCGTGCGACACCTTTTACACTTAAACAATCACTTCGATTAGGTGTTAAATCAACTTCTAATAATTTGTCATCAAGATTCAAATATTCTCGAATATTTTTTCCAACAGGTGCATCAACTGGTAATTCCCACAACCCCGTATCGTCATCACCTGCTTTTAATTCAGTTTGCCCGCACAACATACCAAAGGATTCTACTCCGCGAAGCTTGGCTTTTTTGATTTGCCATTTTTCTTCTGTATTTTCCGTGGCCCCAGGCAACACTGCACCAATAGTCGCAAATGGAATTTTAATTCCGACGCGCGCATTGGCTGCACCACAAACAACTTGCGTTGGTCCGTCAGGCAATCCAGCGACTTGAGTAACGCGAAGTTTGTCAGCATCAGGATGTTGTTCACAGGCGACTATTTCACCCACTATGACATTGGTAAAATCACCTGCAACAGATTCAACTGCGTCAATTTCAAGACCAGCCATTGTGAGCTGCGCAACCAATTCATCAGTAGTGATGGATGGGTTTACCCATTCACGCAACCAGGATTCACTTATTTTCATATTTCATTTATTCCGTAGGTTGGGGTGCAAACCCCAACAACATTTTTCAATCAATATCCAATGTTGGGGTTTGCGCCCCAACCTACAAATTTCAAATCAAAATTGTTTTAAAAATCGCAAATCATTTTCAAAAAATAATCGCAAATCGTTAACGCCGTAGCGCAACATAGCCAAACGTTCTACGCCCATACCAAAGGCGAATCCTGTATAGGTTTCCGGATCAACACCGCTGGATTTAAATACTTCAGGATGTACCATTCCACAGCCACCCACTTCCAACCAGCCAGTGTTTTTACACATACGACATCCTTTACCGCGACATTGTGTACATTGAATATCCATTTCAGCAGAAGGTTCAGTAAAGGGAAAATACGACGGACGAAAACGCACTGGCACATCAGCTTCAAAAAAAGTTTTTAAAAATTGATCCATGGTTCCTTTTAAGTCTGCAAAACTAATATTTTTATCAACGACCAATCCTTCGACTTGATGAAACATTGGCGAGTGAGTCATATCCGAATCACAGCGATAAACACGACCTGGACAAATCACGCGAATCGGTGGCTTTTTATTTTCCATAGTGCGTACTTGAACGGGAGATGTGTGAGTACGCAGTACATGAGTATCATCCACGTAAAAAGTATCATGCATAGCACGAGCGGGATGATGCGATGGAATATTTAAGGCTTCGAAATTGTGATAGTCATCTTCAATTTCCGGCCCTACTTCGACTGTGTAACCTACTGCACGGAAAATATCTTCAATGCGTTGCATGGTACGCGTGACTGGATGCAACCCACCGGTGTTTTGCCCGCGACCAGGAAGTGTCACGTCGATGACTTCACTCGCTAATTTTTCAGCAATAGCTGCTTGCTCTAGAATTTCTTTTCGAGCATTTAATGCATCTTGTACAGCATCTTTTGCTTTATTTATTTCCGCACCAGCAGCAGGGCGCTCTTCGGGTGATAGCTTCCCAAGTGTTTTCATCTGCGCGGTGATGCTGCCGTTTTTCCCCAAATAATTAACACGCAAACTTTCAAGCGCATTTAAATCATTTGCATCTTCAACTAATTTGAGCGCTTCTTGTGTCAGCGCAGCGAGATTGTTCATCTGCTTTTCCAATGTTATTGATACAGTACATAAAAAAGGGGAAGAACTTTTAAGCTCCTCCCCTTTTATCGCGTTTATCAGTGCCTAAACACTGACAGTTGTTGGGCGATTAAGCAGCGAGAGCTGACTTAGCCTTGGCAACAACAGCAGCAAACGCCGCTTTATCGTGAACAGCCAAATCCGCTAGTACGCGACGATCCAAAATGATGTTGGCTTTCTTCAAACCAGCAATCAATTGGCTGTATGTCACGCCTTCAACACGAGATTGAGCGTTGATACGAGTGATCCAAAGAGCACGGAAAGTACGCTTCTTAACGCGACGATCGCGGTAAGCGTATTGACCAGCTTTGATCACGGCTTGTTTGGCCATACGGAAAGTACGCGAACGTGCTCCGTAATAACCTTTTGCTTGCTTTAAAACTTTCTTGTGACGACGACGCGCCTCTACTCCACGTTTAACACGGGCCATATCTTAATCCTCAAAATGTCTGTTAATAAACGCCAAGTTAGTTGGCACGAAGCATACGCTTTACACGTGGTACATCTACCGCATCAACGATGCTGGTTCCACGAAGTTGACGCTTACGCTTGGTAGTCATTTTGGTCAGGATATGGCTCTTGTTCGCATGTTTGAACTTGTAGCCAGATGCCGTCTTTTTGAAGCGCTTTGACGCGCCACTGTGTACTTTAGCTTTGGTTGCCATGTGTAATACTCCACACTTATAGGTAAATAATTCAGATGTATCTGCATTCGTTGGCTACCCAACTTCCTACCAATACACCTTTGAAACAATCAAGGCAGCTAAAAGCCCGACTATTTCCTCTTTTTGGGAGCGATCACCATTGTCAGTTGCTTACCTTCCATCTTGGCAGCTTGTTCAACAGTGCCCAACTCGGCCAGGTCAGTCTCGATGCGTTGCATCATTTCCATACCTAACTCTTGGTGGGCTAGTTCGCGGCCACGGAACTTTAAGGTTACCTTGGCTTTGTCCCCATCTCCCAGGAAGCGCATCAAAGCCTTTAACTTGACTTGATAATCCGCATCTTCCGTTCCTGGACGAAATTTCATTTCTTTAATTTGCTGCTGCTTTTGTTTCTTCTTGGCAGCCGCTTTGGTTTTTTTGATTTCAAACAGATGTTTACCATAGTCCATGATCTTACAGACTATCGGATCACTATCAGCAACGATTTCTACCAAGTCCAGTGTTGCCGCTTGTGCTTGAGCAAGCGCTTCACTTAAAGCCACAATACCGACTTGTTCGCCTTCGGCATTGATTAATCGAACTTGTTTCGCTTCTATCTGATCATTGATCCGCGCTTTTTTAGAATTGCCTTTGGCCGCGGGTGGATTGTCTCGTTTGATAATCGTATCTCCAAAAAATAAATCGTATCTTGGGGTTTTATTTATTCGCCAACAGAAAAAATTCTGCCTCGACGCGCTATTTCGGCGGTCAAGCGATCAATAAAAGCCTCAAGGGTCATAACACCAAGGTCGTTGCCATCGCGCGTACGCACTGCAACTGATTGATTTTCAACCTCTTTGTCGCCAACGACGAGCAGGTAAGGTACCCGCTGTATGGTGTGCTCGCGGATTTTAAAGCCGATCTTCTCGTTTCTCAAGTCCGGAATCACTCTAATTCCCTTTTCACGCAAACTTTTTTCAATTAATTGGACATAATCGGCCTGATTATCAGTGATATTCATCACTGCAACTTGGGCCGGGGCCAACCAAACCGGAAAAGAGCCTTCATAATGCTCAATAAGAATTCCAAGAAAGCGCTCAAATGATCCCAATATCGCGCGATGTAACATCACCGGACGTTTACGCGTATTGTCTTCCGCGACATATTCTGCATCCAAACGCTCTGGTAACACATAATCTAACTGGATAGTGCCGCATTGCCACGAACGTCCAAGCGCATCTTTAATTTGGTACTCAATCTTGGGCCCATAGAAGGCGCCCTCGCCCGGCAACTCTTCCCATTCCAGACCTGCTTCACGCAATGCATGACGCAATCCTTCTTCGGCCTTATTCCAGGTTTCCAAACTACCTGCATATTTTTCAGGACGAAGAGACAGCTTTACTGCGATATCAGTGAAACCAAAATCGTCATAAACGGTTTTCAGCATTTGATTGAAGGATGCCACTTCCTGAACTACTTGATCTTCGGTACAAAAAATATGCGCGTCATCTTGTACAAATCCACGCACACGCATAATGCCATGCAGTGCGCCTGATGCTTCATTTCGATGACAAGAACCAAACTCCGCTAAACGCAACGGCAAATCTTTGTGCGATCGCAAACCGTGATTAAAAATTTGGATATGGCCAGGGCAGTTCATCGGCTTAACAGCATATTCGCGCTTTTCAGATTCAGTCGTGAACATATTGTCGCGATAGTTTTCCCAGTGACCGGATTTTTCCCATAAGCCACGATCCATAATGAGCGGCGTTTTAACTTCCTGATAACCCCAATCATTTTGTTTAGCACGCATGTACTGTTCAATTTGTTGCCACAAAGTCCAGCCCTTGGGATGCCAAAATACCATCCCCGGTGCTTCATCTTGCAAATGGAATAAATCAAATTTCTTTGCAAGCTTGCGATGATCGCGTTTCGCCGCTTCTTCCAACAAATTCAAATAAGCTTTTAATTGTTTGGCATCAGCGAACGCAGTGCCATAAATGCGCTGTAATTGCTTGTTATTGGAATCACCGCGCCAATAAGCGCCAGAAACACGCATCAATTTAAAATTCAAACAAAAACGCATATTCGGAACATGCGGGCCACGACACATGTCCACATATTCTTCGTGATGATATAAACCGGGCGTCGCGTCTTTCGGAATATCGCGATCGAGAATTTCCAGCTTATAAGTTTCACCACGCGCAGAAAAAACCTCATAAGCTTCTTGCCAGGTTGATTTTTTCTTCACTACGTCATATTCAGTTTTAGCAAGAGACAACATACGTTCTTCCAAACGCGCAATGTCTTCATCCGTTAACTTCTGCTCAAGGTCAACGTCATAATAAAAACCTGTATCAATAGTCGGCCCAATCGCCATTTTCACATCGGGGAATAATTGCTTAATAGCATGACCCAATAAGTGAGCACAGGAGTGACGAATAATTTCCAATCCATCTTCATCTTTTGGCGTAAAGATAACGAGATCAGAATCCTCAGTGATCAAATCACTGGCATCCACGCGTTGACCGTTAACACGACCACCCAAAGTAGCCTTGGCCAAGCCAGCACCAATTGATGCAGCGACGTCATAAACAGATACGGGATTATCGAACGGACGTTTAGAACCGTCAGGAAGAGTAATAACAGGCATGAGATAAATCCTTAGTCAGTGGTGGCCCCTACGAAAGGTCACATGATTCAAATATAAAAAGCATTAGTAATGGCCACACCTACGATTGTGTGGGGTTGGCAAGTATAGGGAGTGAGGTGATCCATGGCAACCTTGACGCAATTACGGGGATAACAAATAATCGACATCCAAATGACACTGTTAACAAGTAATCATAAAAATGACACTGCCAAATATTCTCTCCACAATTTTTATAGGTTGTATGGTTATTGACATTTGAAAACATGGATTCAATTTCACTGGCACTGACAAATAAGACCTTAAAAACTCCCATATCGATGAGGTAATCCAGATGGTAGATATTGATTTAGACTTAATTCTTTTGCACTTTTTTCAATTGGGGGCGGCTTTAGTATTGGCATTACCCATTGCACTTAACCGCGAACACCGTTCGCATGGCGCAGGTTTGCGTACCTTTCCTTTGGTGTCTATTGCGTGTTGCGGCTTTATGCTGGTGGGCATGGATGTTTACGATGGTTCCAATGCAGAATCCAAAGTGATGTATGGCATTATCACCGGTATCGGTTTTATTGGCGGCGGCGCCATTTTAAAACAATCAGGTAAAGTCGCCGGCACTGCCACCGCGGCTGGTCTGTGGAATACTGGTGCGATTGGTATTTCGGTCGCCTATAGTCGCTACGAAATCGCAATTGTGCTTTCAGTGATTAGTTTTTTAATTTTTCAGTTTTCGGATTCATTAAAGTCAAATAAAAATGCGGATTAGTTTTAATGAGCCACTTATTAATGAAAAGTTAATTCGGGGATATGATCTGAATACGATGAAAAAACTTTTGAATATTTGATATTGCTCAAGTCAATAAAAAATCCCGAACAATAAAAATTGTTCGGGATTTTTTCAAACTCGCTGCACCTACATATAAGCGTTAGAACGATCCGTATGATCAGTTACATCGCGAATACCTTTTAACTCGGGTAATTTATCCATAAGTTGTACTTCAATACCCTGCTTCAAGGTAATTGCAACTGAACCGCAACCTTGGCAGCCACCGCCGAATTTTAAAACGGCAATCATATCGGGGGTGACTTCGACCAAACTAACATTGCCACCGTGTGACGCCAAGCTGGGGTTAACGTCGTTATACAAAACATAATTAATGCGATCATCGAGCGGACTATCATCTGTCACCTGAGGCATTTTGGAATTGGGCGCTCGAATGGTTAACTGGCCGCCCATGCGATCCGGCGAATAATCAACTTTCGCATCTTCAAGGAAAGGAATACTGCGTTCTTCGAAGTGAGCATTGAATCCTTTTAAAGGAACTATGACATCACCTTCTTTTTCTTCGCCGGGACGGCAATAGGCTATGCAGGTTTCTGCTTGTGAAGTTCCTGGATTGGCAACGAACATACGTATTCCAATGCCATCATTATCCTTTTGCTTGTCCAGAAGAGATTTCAAATAGTCCTGAGCTGCCTCAGTGATATCAACATTTACCATATAACTGCCTTACCTTTAATTTCGCCTTTCTTTGAACTAATTACTGATTACCCGATCAATTTACTCGGGTATTCTACTTCAGCAGACAGGGACAAGGCACTAGAAATTTGCAATGGATCTCATAGTAATTTCACACCGGTAGTATACTCAGCCCTTTATTTCACAAGCAGGACCCACAATATGAACACCAAATGGTTGCACACCACCCTTTTTAGTACTGCATTTATCTTTTCCTGTCAGATGGTTTTGGCAGAAGATATAGCTCGAGAATTCATTATTTCGCCAGCTGATCAAGCAGTTGTCGAAAGCCCGGTTACGATAAAGTTTGGATTAGAGAATATGGAGGTGTCACCAGCGGGTGTCGAGAATCCAAAAGGCGGACATCATCATTTATTGGTGGACGTTGCTTTGCCAAGCGATCTCACTCTGCCTATTCCAGCAGATGAGCATCATATTCACTTTGGTAAGGGGCAAACAGAAACCACACTGGAATTATCACCAGGTAAACACACACTCCAATTATTGCTTGGTGACTATATTCATCGTCCACATGGGAAACCTGTTTATTCCGAGGTGATTACCATTACCGTCAAAGAAAAAACGGCAAAAGAGAAGAAGTAATTCTATTATCATCCTGAAAAATTCAGCGACTTTCAAAGTCGCTGAATTTTATGATAGTTAATTGCAAATCGTTAGACTTCCAATCCACTCACTCATTAAACTTACCGCTGCATCATCAACAGTATTTCTGCCTAATGGCGGCATTTTATTTCCATCAAGCACTTGCATTCTTTTTAATAAAGTCGAGCGCGCAGGGTCGCCAGCAGCCACAATCATCGCATTGGCAATTCCCAAATCACCTGCCTTTGGAGGTTGATTGCAAATGCCCATTTGATTTAATGGCGTAGTGAAACGTAAATCCAAGGTTACTGGAGAGGTCGCATTAGGCCGATGACAATTACTGCAATTGGTATGCAAATAGCTTTTAGCTTTTTGCTCCACTGTTGCATTGGCATCCGTTAGAGAAAATAATTTTTGGCTCATCTGCTGACTTGTTGGCCAGGATTTAAATAAATCGATATAACTTAAGCTGTCCAACTGATTAGCGATGCGATTTGTCGACTCGTAATGGTATTGGCTATTGAGTTGTGAAGTTTCCAAACCCAAAGAAAAACCCGCCGCTGCCGTGTGGCATTGCATACACTCACCAGGACTTGGAAAATGCCACAGTAAATTACCAATGGCTTTATCTTTTCCTGTCGTCAGTAAAGTTGCATCTGTTTGTTGATCATTCCATTCATAACTAAAACCTTGCCAACCTAAAGCGGTATGTGCAAACAAACGGGTTTCGACATGTTGATTATTTTGAATAAAATTTTTCATCAATACACTGCCAACCGGAAAGTTAAAATCGCCGCTGTTGGTGATATCGATTTGAGTATTATCGGGTAAGGACAGAAAACGTGTTTTATTTAATCCATCTGACCACAAGATACTTTCCACTTGATAGGGAATCATGGCTGATACAGGATTTTTTGGATTATTAGCATCAACACATCCTGTTGCGGATAATTGATCAGGGAAACTACCCGCAGTTTGCCCGGCATTGGTCACTTGCATGCGTAAAATTTGTTGACCTGCAGAACCCTGCCCCAATGCGTAAAGTTCGCCCTGATTATCTTGCGCAAACGACACTATGTTGGGTAAAACCACATTGTGCACGGAATGATTCAGATTTCCATTTTCCTGACGCACAAAAGAACGCATTGTTTTTTCGCAATAGTCAGTATAAAAATAACGACCGTATGCAGATGGAAATTCGCTACCGCGATACACAAATCCACCAATCACTGAACATGCGCCTGTATCATGATGAATAGAATAAACCGGTTTTATTTTATTGGCAGTTGAGCAATTACTTCGACCTTCATAACAAAAATCGCCTTCCATATCACCCCACCCATAATTTCCACCGGATGTGACTAAATTAATTTCTTCCCATTTACCTTGCCCCACATCACCCACCCACAAATCATTGGTGGTGGAGTCCAAACTAAATCGCCAGGGGTTCCTCAAGCCATAAGCCCAAATTTCTGCTCGCTTATTTGGCTGATTGATAAAAGGGTTATCGGCAGGAATCGCGTATTCCAATCCATCATCGGTATGATCAACATCTATGCGTAAAATTTTACCCAGCAAAGTATTTTGATTTTGTCCATTCTCATAGGGATCACCGCCTGAGCCACCATCGCCTGAGGCAATTAATAGATAACCTTGATGATCAAATGCCAATTGTCCACCCAGATGATTGGTAAATGGACGCTCAAATTGTAAGAATATTTTTTCTGAACTCGCATCAAAACTGCCGTCGGTATTGACCTTAAAACGTGACACATGCGTTTGAATATTGTTGTCAACATCTCTTGCGGAATAGTATAAAAAAATAAAACGATTTGATGAAAAATCAGGATGCACAGCGACACCCAATAAGCCCATTTCATTGCCGGATGAATCAACTTGCGGATCAATATTTAACATTTGCGTTAACTGATTGGCATTGGCGTTATTATCAAACCGATAAATGTAGCCCGCTTGACGCATCACATACCAATGAGCAGAGTCCCCAGGCAATTGAAATAAACTGGATGGTCCTGATATAGATGGCAGTTGAGGAAAAGCTGACTGCCATTCAATTTGTGTTGTACCGGTTTGTACGGGAGCTGGGGCGAGGCAAGCCGTATTTGTGGGCCTAGCATCCAAACCTGAGATGACAGAAGATCGACTTGAACTTGAAATATTCGCTGTGCTGGAACTGGAGACAGGCGAACTAGACAGATTTATTTGAGAGCTAGCAACGGATGCTGAAGAATTTGCAGGCGAACTTGATCCACCACCACATGCTGTGAGGAGAATAATTAGAGGTGAAGCCATCAAGTATTTCATAAGTAATCCTCAAAAAAATCGAAGCCCTCTGCCCTTGGCGAGGAACAGCATGTTCCTCCGTTTTGACAAAGGGAGGTTAGGAGGGATTTAAAGATGGTGGAATTCATTGAGATTTTAAATCCCCCCTAGCCCCCCTTTTTCAAAGTGGGGAACGACTTACCTTAGCAAGGGAAAAGTCGCCCATCGTCACAAGGTCTGTTAGAATTTGCACAAATTTCTATATCAATATTTTTTGATATTGACTCGCAAAGATTAGATAAAGGCTCCAGATGACGATTCCAGCTGCTTCACAAACCCGACTTTCTGCCCTCCATCAGGCCGTTAACCAACGCATTCTTATTTTAGATGGCGGAATGGGCACCATGATTCAAAGCTATAAATTGCAAGAAGCTGATTATCGTGGTGAACGTTTTGCCAATTATCACATGGATATCGCTGGCAACAACGACTTACTTTGTATCACAAAACCCAAGGTAATTAGTGAGATACAACGCTCTTATTTAGTCGCAGGTGCGGATATTCTCGAAACCAATACCTTTAATTCAACACGAATTTCCATGGCTGATTACGACATGGAAGAGTTGGTTTACGAATTAAATTTTTCTGCAGCAAAGCTCGCGCGCGAACTCTGCGATGAATTCACTGCACAAAATCCCGCAAAGCCGCGCTTTGTTGCTGGCGTTTTAGGGCCGACCAGTCGTACTTGTTCTATCTCACCCAATGTGAATGATCCCAGTGCGCGTAACGTCACTTTTGATCAGTTAGTTGAAAATTATTTGGAAGCTCTGGATGGATTAATTAAAGGCGGTGTCGACTTAATTTTAATCGAAACAATTTTCGATACGCTCAATGCCAAAGCAGCGGTATATGCTGTCAAACAATATTTTGATCAAATCGGTTATGCATTACCGATTATGATTTCAGGCACCATTACTGATGCATCGGGCCGCACACTTTCAGGCCAAACAACAGAAGCTTTTTATAATTCACTCGCGCATGCCAAACCTTTAACTATGGGTTTGAATTGCGCATTAGGCGCTAAAGAATTACGCCAATACGTACAGGAAATGTCACGTATTGCTAATTGTTTTGTATCTGCTCACCCCAACGCTGGTTTACCAAATGAATTTGGCGAATACGATCAAACCGCACAGGAAATGGTCGATATTGTTGAAGAATTTGCAGCCAGTGGATTTTTAAATATTATCGGTGGCTGTTGCGGTACTACTCCGGCGCATATAAAAGCGATTGCAGATGCTGTCACAAAATATCCTCCACGAAAAATTCCCGAAATAGAAGTTGCCTGTCGATTGTCTGGTCTCGAACCTTTTACTATCACAAAAGATTCCCTGTTTGTTAACGTTGGCGAACGCTGTAACGTGACCGGATCTGCCAAATTTAAAAAACTAATTGTTGATGAAAACTACACTACCGCATTGGAAGTTGCCCTGGAGCAAGTGCAAAACGGCGCACAGGTAATCGACATCAATATGGATGAAGGCATGTTGGATGCTGAAAAAGCCATAGTGAAATTTTTAAATTTAATTGCTGGTGAGCCGGATATTGCTCGTGTACCGATTATGGTGGATTCATCTAAATGGGAAGTCATTGAAGCAGGATTAAAATGCATTCAAGGTAAACCCATAGTTAACTCCATCAGCTTAAAAGAAGGCGAAGCAGAATTTTTACACAAAGCCAAGTTGTGTATGCGCTATGGAGCAGCAGTTGTGGTCATGGCGTTTGATGAAAAAGGCCAAGCCGATACCATGGCGCGCAAAAAAGAAATTTGCGAAAGATCCTATCGCACATTAGTTGATAAATTAAATTTCCCACCCGAAGATATTATTTTCGATCCGAATATTTTTGCCATAGCAACGGGGATCGACGAACATAATAACTACGCCGTGGATTTTATTGAAGCCACCAAATGGATTCGCACTCACTTACCTCATGCCGGCGTGAGTGGTGGTGTGTCTAACGTATCATTTTCTTTCCGTGGTAATAACCCTGTTCGTGAAGCGATTCATTCGGTATTTTTGTATTACGCCATTAAAGCCGGCATGAATATGGGAATAGTCAACGCGGGGCAACTTGCGGTTTATGACGACTTACCAAAAGAATTAAAAGACAAGGTTGAAGACGTGATTTTAAATCGTCACGCGGGTGCAACTGAAGCCTTGCTGGAAATTGCCGAAAAATATCGCGGCGATGGCAGCGGCGGCGATAAAAAAGAAGATGAAGAATGGCGCTCACTGCCAATCAATAAACGTATTGAACACTCGTTGGTAAAAGGCATTTCCACTTTTATTGAAGCAGACACAGAAGCAGCACGCCAACATTACCCTCGCCCACTGGATGTTATCGAAGGCCCGTTAATGGACGGCATGAATGTCGTCGGCGATTTATTCGGTGCAGGCAAAATGTTTTTACCACAAGTCGTGAAATCGGCTCGTGTAATGAAACAATCTGTTGCCTATTTGCAACCTTATATCGAAGCTGAAAAAACCGAAGCCTCAAAACCTAACGGCAAAATTCTCATGGCCACTGTCAAAGGTGATGTTCATGATATTGGTAAAAATATTGTGGGTGTTGTATTGCAATGCAACAACTTTGAAGTAATAGACCTGGGCGTGATGGTAGCTTGCGATAAAATTATCGACACAGCCATTGAACAAAACTGCGACATTATCGGCCTTTCCGGTTTAATAACGCCTTCACTCGACGAAATGGTTTTTATCGCACGAGAAATGGAACGACGTGGAATTAATAAACCCCTGATGATTGGTGGTGCGACTACGTCCAAAGCACATACGGCTGTCAAAGTTGATCCAATGTTTCGTTTAAATCAGGTTGTGTATGTTGCTGATGCTTCTCGCGCGGTAGGTGTTGCCAGTACTTTGTTGTCCGATGAATTGCGTCCAAAATTTGTTGCTGACTTGAAACAGGAATATGTCGAAGTTCGCGAGCGAAACGCCAATCGCAAACCACGCGGTTTAGTGCGCAGTTATCCTGATTCAATTGAAAAAGGATTAAAACTCGATTGGGAGAATTACACACCACCAACACCAGCTTTCACAGGTATTAAGGTATTCGAGAATTATGATTTAAATACTTTGGTAGATTATATCGACTGGACGCCTTTCTTTATCAGCTGGGATCTCGCCGGAAAATATCCGCGCATATTAGAAGATGAAGTTGTTGGCGCAGCCGCACGTGATTTATTTAAGGATGCACAAAAAATGCTACGCAAACTTATCGACGAAAAATTGATTCAAGCCAACGGCGTTATCGGCTTCTGGCCTGCCAACACAGTCGATCATGATGATATTGCGGTTTATGATGCAAAAGGTAATCAAATATCAACCCTGCATCACATTCGTCAACAACACTTAAAACAAGGTATGGAAGGCAAACCGCATTATTCTCTTGCCGATTTTGTTGCGCCCAAAGAAACAGGCAAACAAGATTACATAGGCGGCTTTGCGGTTACTGCTGGATTGGGCGCAGAAGAGTTAGCCAAGGAATATCAAAACGTCGGCGATGATTACAACAGCATTATGGTGAAAGCCTTGGCTGACCGTTTAGCCGAAGCTTTTGCCGAACACTTGCATCAACGCGTTAGAAAAGAATTCTGGGCATATGATCGCGAAGAAAATTTATCTAAAGAAGATTTAATCAAAGAATCCTACAAAGGCATACGCCCCGCCCCCGGCTACCCCGCCTGCCCGGATCACACAGAAAAAACACAATTATTTAAATTGTTAGATGCCGAAAAAAATACCGGTATCACCATGACCGAACACTTCGCCATGCTACCAACCGCCGCTGTATCCGGCTGGTATTTTGCGCATCCTGAATCCAAATATTTTAATACCGATAAAATTGAGAAAGATCAGGTAGAAAGTTTGGCGAAACGTAAAGGTCTGAGTGTGGAAGAAGTTGAAAGATGGTTGAGTCCTGTCTTGTCTTATGACCCTAGCGCCAAGTAGGCTGGGGTGCGAACCCCAGCATTTCGTACTCGGATAAAAAATTGGTTCTTCCGAATCAAGGCACTCGTTTGATTTTTTGGTTTTAAATTCAAAGATGGTCGCGTTGGGGTTTGCACCCCAACCTACGTAAGACGCACGGATGTAGGGCGGTTAATACCTGTGATGTTGTACTTCCACCGACCAAATACGATTTCAATTTCATCTGAGTATAAGACTCAAAGCTCAAAGAGACTTTCAACATGAGAAACTTAATAATAGTTTTACTTGGTTCGATAATAGGTTTAATACTGATTTATAAATTCTTTTTCACATATGAGAATCATATTGATTGTGAAATCAAAGAGCTTCAAAAATTGTCCTATGCACCTAGCTCTTCCGATAGAACTGACATACAGCTGTATTGTGAACTGAAACTTCCTTATGAAAAGAAAATTTATGGACCAACAGTTAAAGAGTGGAATGGTTCCCTTATTAGGGTAATTAATGACAATGAAGCTTATAAAGTAACAAAAGTAAAAATATATGCTCAAAAAGAAAGCTGTGATAATCCAAAATCAGATTTAAAGCCATTTACATATTATTTGACAGATGGAAAAAGTGGTGGATCTTTGGATTGGTCAGAAGAATATAATTGTTATTTACCGAATAAAACCGAATTTTACGGAAGGATACGAAAAGAATCATTTATTAATAAATAATTAAAAAGTTACATCTTGAAATTCATAAAGAAAGACTTGTAGGGCGGGTCAAGACCCGCGTGGTGTGGCACATAATTTCAATTGGATAAATTTTCAAAATCGCAAACGCGGGTCTTGACCCGCCCTACTCAAGATCATCCTATTTACTCTTATTCCTCTCCGTACATTGACGGAATACGCCAAATAACTTATTGCCAAGATTTACCATCACTGATATTACAGTTCTTATTTTTATCTGACGCAACAATCTAATAGAGATGTCGCTATGAAACTACTCTCGGTCAATATCGGGCAACAAGAAACTTTGGATACACCTAATGGACCGGTGCAAACAGGGATCATTAAAAAACCTGTTATCCATAAAGTATCGGTAACAGAATTGGGAATTGTCGGTGACGTGATTGTTGACACCAAAGTACATGGTGGCCGTGATCAAGCGCTTTATCTTTATAGTCAGGAAGATTATGACTGGTGGTCGGAACGATTAGGCAAAACACTTTCACCAGGAATTTTTGGTGAGAATTTAACTCTTTCGAGTTTTGGCGATGCACCTTTACTTATTGGCGATAGATTACAAATTAACGATTTACTAATCGAAATTTCTGCACCACGCACGCCCTGTTTTAAACTCGCCACTCGTGTGAGCGATGCAGGTTTTATTAAAGATTTTGTGCAAGCTGCTCGTACAGGTGCTTACGCACGCGTGATCAAAACGGGAGAAATTTCAGCTGGCGATGATATTGTCTTAATCAAAACACCAGCCGACTTTCCTTCTGTATCAGATGTGTTTAAAACATGCCACTCCAAAAGTCCCGATATGGAAACAGTGCACAAAGCCTTATTATCTCCGCTTGGCTTTTTTCACAAAAATATTATTCAAGATATTTTTGACAGACATGAAATTTAAAAAGTATTAGCCCAACCTGATTATCGAGAGTTAACTTTCGAGAGGTGGCGCATTATTCATTAATATAAAAACAAGATGCGTTCTTTAATGCCAACCTCAAAAATCCCCGCCTGAAATTAATACTATTTGGCCGATTTGATCAAATTTTGTGACAGCCGTCTCGAAGACTAGTGCACTAGTGCCCTTCATTTAGGTATGCTGCGCACATAATTTATAAAAACAGTAGATGCGGTCCTCCACCCAAAATCAGATTTCTTTTTTGAGCCTTAATCTGTGCACGAAAGAATAAGTCATTGCTTTTCAAGACTTCAAACGTATAAATATTTAAAGGTCTATCAACCATGCAAAAAATATTACATCGACTTTTCGCACTAAATAGAAAAAATTGCAGCAAGATTTTAGTCACTTTGCTGTTGGGATTTCTTGCCTTGGCTCTGGGCGCAACTGCTCAGGCTTCTGCTGTAGCCAAGGCAACCAAGTCAGCTCCGGCGGATGGAAAAGCTCCATTGCCTGTAACACTGGATGGCAGCCTTTCAAGCTGTACCGGTGGTTGCAAATATTTATGGACGTTTGGTGATAACTCTTCGCCAGGAATAGCTACTTCGGCCACCACAACTCACACTTACGTTGACGCTGGAACTTACACCACCACTCTGACTGTGACCGATGTTAATGGAGTAAAAGCCACAACTTCAGTCACGATAAGCGCAACTCAGGGAGAAACGCTGAATAGTTATGTCAACACATGTAAACAAGAACTGAGTTTTACAGACGCACAAGTTGCTGCTATTGCTTCAGGGCTCAATTGCAATAAAGGTCTCATATATGCTCCAGGGCCAGCTCCAGTGAATGATGCAGTAGGTTATGCGCGTGTAAATGATAGTGTTGACCTTGCCTTTAACTGTCGGTGGTTAGGTAATGATTTTGGTCAACCAAAAGTGCCTCCTTTTATTTTCGCTGCTTCGATTGAACTTATGCTACACAATCGTACCAATGGAAAAACTTGTTATTTTCAGGCTAGATCTAATGCAGTCGGGCTGTCGACTTCAATTGTTTCACCAACTGTCGCCGCTGCCGCAGGTCCACAAACTCCAGAGGGTCGTTATTGGAATACTCCTATAGAATTAAATCGTGATCTCCCCTGTGCAAATTGCCATGTTGCAGGACCCTACATTGCATCACCCAGAATCGCGCCTTTTCTGGCGCAGTTCGGTCTACTTAATAATGGACATGATACTTTTGGCCTAACACTCAATGCGCAAGGTACCTTGGTGGGTAAATACCGGGCGGTAGGTACCACCTTCAATCATTTCAATTCCAAGTTTGCCAGTAATAACGGAACTGATACCTGCACCAATGGATGTCACAACGTCGCTTATGGATCAACCGCAAACGATGTAGTGGACAGTCTTGGTCGAACTTTATTGCCCGCAATTAAGAGTGTTATTGATGTGGCTGGTACTCAGCCTGTGGACATCAGCATCGAAAATTCAGGTGTCATGGCACCTTACCCCGATACAAGCGATTATCGTTGGATTAATCGGGATACCGCTGCTGATGGTGTTGAATCCGAAAATTTCAACGATGCACAACATGAATTTCCAATACTTCAAAATTGTGGAATGGCCCGAAAAATTGAAGCGCAGGTTGTGGGTACAGGCGCAATTTTTAGTCCGGAAGCACTGGCTGCAATGCCGGATAAATTTCGTAGCTTCAATTTGAGAGATGGATTGGTCTGCGACAGAAATGACCAAACCGGTGGGCGCTTGTGTAATAACTATCGACTGAATTTTCAGTGTGATGGTGTCTGGCAGGATCTTTGGATAGATGCAGATAATCCTACAACAGGTGGCCAGGAAATCGAAAAATTGACCAACAACCTCTGTCCATCGGGTCAGCAATTAACAGCGATGAAAGCACTTACACAAGTCGGACGAGTCACTTATTACGCCGTCGCTCCCAACGACAGGCTCACAAAATTTGATGCATCCGGATTAGTTTGTAGAAACGCCGATCAGCCAAATGGAACGACTTGCTCCAACTATGTAGTACGTTTCAAAGATTGCGTTGCTCCAGTACCAAGTTATTCAGCGCGTCTTACCAGCTCATGGATTGTGAATGGAACCTCGCGTCGCCTCACCACACCTGATAGCAATCAAAATGATACTGAAATGCGCGCACAACCGATTGCAAACTGGGACACGCAAGGTTGGACTGTAGAACCCATTGCCGGTAGTAACCGGGTGCGATTGAAAAATTTCAAAACAGGAAAGTACCTGACTGCACAAGGTAATACTCCAACTGAATATGCAAAAGTTGTTGGCTACGATTTCCGCGGCGATTGGAGCAGCCAGGAATGGATTCTGGAACCTATTTCAGGAACCAATCAAGTGAGAATAAAAAATGCGTTTAATCCACGCTATCTCAATGTAGCAGACAGCAGTAATTACTCAGCAATCTTGTTGCAAACGCTGAATACGGGGTGGGACAGTCAGAAATGGATTGTTCAATAGAGTGCAATTATCAAAGCCAACATCAGGTTCAGAGTTTTCTGAACCTGATGTTCATTCTCGAAAGAATTTATCTATTCAAAAAGAACCTATCTACCTAAAAAGAAAATCAGACTTGGAAACCAGTGGACTTTTTCCATCGACAATAAAATTCTTTTACATGTCATTAATACGTCTTTTCACAAATCATAATTTTTGACGCCAACTTATAGTTTTATGAACTAGTACCGCAATTTTTTGCAACGTTTACATATTTGAACCGACAGTTAAGCGTAGTATTGACAGCGCTATCAATACGCTAGCGTTTTATTTAAAACTTCAGCATCAACGGATTTTTAAAAGTCGATTTCAGCAAATTGATAGCACCAACCTTAAATCAAAATAAATCATGTTGTGATGGAGACCATTATGAAATTTTTAGAACAAAAAAGCTTGCATCGGCAAGCTTTTATAAAACGGCTGTTCTGCCTTTCGCTGATATTTTCTGGCTTGTTAGTGAATGAAAGTCAAGCAACAGTTGGAAGTATTACGCAGTTATGGACACGTCCAGTGCCTGCAGCAGGTCAACCAGAAGATCCTTCTGTGATACTGGATGATGCATTATATCCGCCGGTTGGCGGAATCTTTGGTAATGCTAATACCCCAAGTTGGGGATACCCAAATTTACCCATACCCAGTGATGGAAAGACTTTCAATCCCGATTCAGGCAATGCCATGGGTGTCTATCGTTACAATCATAATTTTTGGAACAAGAATATTGTGGTGCAAAGCACACACAAGTCTTTGCTCTATGTATGGGTTAATGACCAGACAGGAGCTTTTAAAATTCAGGATATAGTCTCATCTGAAGTTGGTTATTCCCTTCCCAATAGTTATTACCCAGGAATTCGTCCGCAAAGTGCATGTACCTTGGGCTCAGATCCAGCGAAAACGGGTTCACAGGATGCATGCCATTGGACACCGGAAGGTAATCATGCTCCTGCAAGTTATCCGAGTATTTATAACGGATGCCATTATGATCAGTGCACCAAACCTGCACTAACCAAAGAAGGCGTAATGAGAGACGGAGGTCCTTATCCGCTTCAAGTAAATCAGATAACAAGTATCCCCTCTCACTGGGTTGTTGATACAACAAAAGCCAAAAGTACAGCCGTCTACGATGTTGCTTACGATATTTGGTTGGATCGAAATTCACCGCGCGATGCATCACATGTAGTCATTAACTCTGGAACAGCTCCTCTACCAAGTGATCCTCACACGCTTTACCAAAACGATGGTTTGGAAATCATGATTTGGATAAATAATAAGGGCTATACACCCGGCGGTGTGGCAAATGGTGGAATTATTCAACCGAGCGGAACCTTGATTACACCATCTCCAATTACTATCCCAGGAGTCGTCGGAACTTGGGACGTCTGGGTAACGGATCAGGCTAAATTAAGTAACAAGTACGCAAGTTGGTATGTTGTTTCTTATGTAAGAACAGATGGAGCAGATGATTTCGAATTTGATAGTAAGTGGTTTATTAATGATGCAGCTACAAGAGATTGTGTAGGTGGTGAGAAGTGCGCAAATCCAAATTGGTGGTTAACATCAATCCAAGCTGGATTTGAAGTCTGGGCGGACGGAGATGGATTGGAATCAAAATCATTCACTGCTGAGCCTACTTGGCAACCATCAGTCGTACAAGGCGGCAGAAAATGGAAAGACGATAAAGGCGTTGATATTTTAAAAGATGGGAAGCCTGTACCTATTGTTTTTTGGGGAGAATCATTTGATGTAACCGCATCCTGCCCAACTTACAATGACAGTGACTCGGCTAAGTTTACCTTTAAATCCAAAGACCCAACAACGGGTATAGAGAAAAACCTGATTGATGTATCAATGGTGAGAGATGACACCGGAGTCTTTCATGGCAAAGTAACTGCGCCAACACCCTCACATGAGTGGGCTACAGTAACTATCACTACAAATTGTTCTGGTGTGACAACGGTACAACCTGTTATTGATGTATGGATTGATCCAGCAGGTACTGTAAAAGATACCAATGGAAATCCTATTGTTGGAGCAAAAGTTACTCTTTATAAATCGGCAACGGCAAATGGCACCTTCTCCGTAGTACCTAACGGTGACAAAGTCATCATGTCCGACAAGAATCGTAAAAATCCAGATGCTACTGGTCAATACGGTGATTTTTCCTGGGACGTAAATCCAGGCTTTTATAAAGTTCGAGCGGAAGCTTTGGGTTGTAACAAACCGGGAAACACTGCACAACAATATGTTGAATCTGCTGTGTATCAAATACCACCACCCGCCTTGGGAATTAACCTCGTCTTGGAGTGCCCAAGTAAATCAGGAGGAGGTACTCCGGAAGTGAAAACGCAACTAACTGTAAATGGTGCTGATTGGGCTGGAGGCTACTGCAGAAACTTGATATTGACTAACACCACTAGCAAGAAAATTAAGTGGAAAGTGCAATTTAATCTTCCAAAACCTGGAACCATCTCCCAAGCTTGGAACATTAACTACATTCAATCAGGCAACACGATTACTGCAAATGGTGTAGGTTGGAACGACATGATACAACCTGGAGAAGTACTCAAAAATCAAGGCTTTTGTGTATTAAAGTAGAACAACTCAAGTGCTAATAATAACTTCGACTCGAAAGGGTCGAAGTTATTTATTTAATTGCCAGCTCACATCATTAACACCGATACCACATTTCAACATGCTCGATCCCCGCATCCATAAATACATCTCCTTCCGCTACAAACCCTAGATATTCATAAAACTTTCTCCTATTGGTTTGGGCATGAAGGTATATCGTAAAATCTGGTTCTTGATGATTACACCACCTCAAAATAAATTGCATTAGTTGGCGACCAACTGTTTGATTACGAAATTCATTCAGCACCGCCACACGGCCGATATGGTATTGATCTTCTTCTGTCAGAACTCGAGCGCAAGCTATGGATTCGCTTTGTGAGTTTTTGACAAGAAAATGTGTAGCAGTTTTATCATATTCATCCCACTCATCAGCGATAGGGACATTTTGTTCTTGAATAAAAACCAAATTACGAATCCGCGTGAGAGATTTAAAGTCACTTTCCCAGTCGGTCACTTGAAAATTCATATCGTGAGTTTCCATTATCAATTTAATTTATCCATTTTTGGGTTTGGATAATCTTCACCAACCTGGTATTGCATTTGACGAAACTATTACCTATTGTAGCATTTCAATAATATCAACCATTTTACTCGCTTCAGCTAAAACCTTTAATAATAGCCCTATTTGATTCGCTCTTCGGAATATTGTGATGAAAAAGTTATTTTGTTTATTGCTTATTTTCTCTTCCCTATACTCCCATGCCAAAGATGTTTTTATTGGCAATGACTATTCCGGTACTTATGAATGTATTGGCCATGATGATAGCGAAGGAGTCTATGCGGGTACAGTTAAGTTGAAACTGGTTCCAGCACAAAGTACAGGTGAATATGGCGCATATGATTTTTCATTACAGGTACCAGAGTACGGGACTTATGTTGGGCAGGCTGCCGCCGAAAAAGATGTAATGGGGATTAATTTTGTGCTGCCTAACTCAGACACAAAGGATTATGGTACCGGGATTGCACGATTCAATAAAAACAAAGACGGAAAATGGACATTTAAAAAGTATTACTATGAAGCGGAATATAAAAATGGAAATTTTGGAATCGAGGAATGTACGCAGAAATAGGTTTTACACTAGGGAACCTTTTTATCAACGACGTGACTAAATGGCTCCAATCAGGAGATTATCATGCGAACCCTAGCAGTAATTTTTATTTTTTGTCTGTCTGCCTGTACTAATCAAGCCATTTACGAATCTACTCAAAGCGAAGAACGACTCAAGTGTCTTCAAGAACCCACTCCATCTGCGCAAGAAAAATGCAGAGAAAGGTTATTACCTTATCGAGAATATGAAACGAGGCGAAAAGAGCTATAATACCTAACTTTACTCTTTTAATTCACCTCACGAAAAATATTTTAGGGAAGGAGGTTATCATCTTGCGATAAAGAAATTTACTCCCTACTTCCTAGTCAAAATGACATTAAAATTATAGTGCATTCTAAAATTCCAACCGTACAGATTCAATATTGTCTTAACCTACGGCCATCCGCAAAAAAAAATCCCGCCAAGAGCTTCACCGGCATTAATAGTTTTTATACAAATTTATGATTAGCATTTACTTTACTCATTAATCGTTATACCTATTATTTTAATTTTTCCATGAATCATTTTACCAAAAGGGCTAATACCAATTTTAATATTTTCATTTTCTTGCAACACAAATGGGTCTTTGATATTTTCAAAATTACAGATTTTAGTAAACACGTTAGATTGAATATTTTCGCCAGATATAAAACAATCTTGCCAATCACCATTATTACCTATTAAAAAAAATTGTATGCCTATATCGGATTTTTTATATGAGTCCTCAACCTCCAGAGTAAAAGCAATTTTTGAGCCTGAAATATTGACGGGCCCATGGATTTCGGTTTCCAACTTGGCCGCCAATGATTTGGGCTTAAACGACACACCTCGGTCATATTCCAGTGCCAGGTTGTTAGTTGTACTCCATCCCTTATCGGTCGAAATACTGGCAGGCAAGTTAACTGCAGCGGAGATTATAGTGGCATCACCAATCGGTCGTAGCTGATGAAGCTTGACTCCGAACTTAACCGTTTCCTTCTCAAGAATTTTTGTAAATGTTTCATTTTCATCAATTTGACAATCGTATTTGAAGTTCAATGTTTTGAATTCATAAAGAGTACAATCCCATTCGCCCGGCCATCCATCCTGCGTTGATTGAAAATAAAAACGTAGCCCGCCTCCATTATCAACAAATTCCTGACTCAATTTCATTTCAACTGAAAAAATGGCTCCTTGATAGAATGCAGAGCCAGTCAATCTTGTTGATACATATAATGGATTCAGTTCTATAGGTGCAACCCGTATTCCATTGGCGGTAATTTTCAGGGTGTCAACTTTTGAACTTACCCAATTTTTATTTACAGGAAATAAAATGGTTTTTTTTGGAATTATTTCACCGAAAATTATATTCGGACTTGTTAGCCAGTGATATCCGAATATACCCAGAAAAAGCAAACAAGTCGTTGCGCCAACGATTGGCCATTTGTTAAATCTGAAATGGATTCTATTAATTAATTCATGTTCAATATTTCGTCGCACATCCAATTTAACAGGAACAGCGGGGTTAATTACTGCAGGTTGAATTTCTAGTTTAAACCCCCGAGTATGAACAGTTTTGATGTATTGGGTTTCAGGGTCATGCACGGATAAAAGTTGGCGTAGTTGGTAAATCTGCCTCGATAACGCCCATTCAGTAACATTGCCATCTTCCCAGAGTTTTTGCATGAGTTCGTTTTTGCTAACGACTTTGGGATAGGCCGCTGCTAATAGACTCAGTAACTGGATTATTCGTGAATGGCTAGACACTATTTCTTTGGATGTTTCAAACAAGAGGTGCTCTCGCTCGGTATCCAAATTAAACAACCCAATTGAATAAATCATGAAGAATGGCCAGTAAGCTGATTGATTTCTTGAGTAAATATTTTTGTATTATTAAACAACTTATGTTCCATCAACATCTTGCATCTTCGCAATAGCAAACTTTTAATATATCGGTATTTAGGCGCCAAAAACAGGGAACACCGTCACACTTTTAATTTAGATTATTGCATAAACCATTATCGTACAATTTTATCAAGCTTTATCAAAACTAATATTTGAAACTTGCCCGGATTTTTTCCAGCTTAATCGGAAAAAGTTCATGAAAAATATTAAATTGCCATAGATAATAAATCGGAGTTAAACATAATGAAATGTTTTGAACGCAAACGCTTTCACCAAAGTCTATCCAAATCGTTAACAGGTTTGGTTTTAGCTTTCTCTGCTATATGCACTGTGCCTCTTGCCACTGCGACCACAAAGAACAGTCCGGGTGGTGATACTGTCTGGTGTAATGGTGACGGAACCCCCTATGCAGAAATTCCCGGCGCACCTGGCGCATTTCTGCCTTTTGGAAACAGTAGTGTTGATCCAACATTTGGCCTCAACCCGCCGGATACTTGGGACGAATGGATGCAAAATGCGGAACTGGAACTTAATGGTCTTAAATTTCTAACGTCACCAGCAGTGGATAAACCTAATGGGGCTACCGACATTTACGCTGTTCAACTGAATTACTGGAATTCGATTGTTGCAGCAAACCCAACTTATAACAGCAAACCTGGATACACAGAACCGACAAATACACCTTTAGGCCATTCACCCGGGCACTCGTGTTTAAGCTTTGCAGAATACGGTAACAATAATGATACTGGATTCGCCTTTGTGATTACCTATCCCGCAACTCCTTCAGTACCCGATCAAAGAGAAATAGATTTTTTCACGACTAACCCTAACGATTATCCAATGTTTGCTCCCTTTGCTGATTTCTACGGACCTCAAGACGGATATAAAAATTATGTCTACAAGGGACCTAATCCTACCAAGGGCGCTCCAACCGGTTATATATCTACCTATAAAGGATGTAGCTGGGATGGTAACAGCTGTACACCAGGCTCAAAAATTCCCGCTGCCGGTGAAACGGTTATAAAAAGTGATGATCCTAATAAGTTTCCGGAAAAACTATCTGACGTCCTTTCGTTTCCAGTACTTTGGCAAATAGAAGGCTATACCACGCCAAGTGGCGGGAAATATTTTGGCGACCCATTCATAAAAGACAAAACCAAACAAGTTTGGGATGCAACACTGGATATCTGGTTTGATAAAGACGCACATACAGACGAAGGAAAAGCCCCTTACGGTCCTGTCCGTGGTCAAAGTGATGGACTGGAAATCATGGTGTGGATAAACAGTAACGGTAGTTATGTTGATGCAGGGGGCCAAAATAACTTGCCATCAGCGAATCAACCCGGGCTGGCACAACCCACTGGATATATACGGGAGCGCGTAATCATCAATGACACATTCTATGATGTTTGGGTAGGAAGATTAAACAATCCTTATTTTGGTTATACAAATAGCACTGTTATTAAACCAGATGAAATTCCGGGTGATTGTCCTTTATCGAAAGGAAAAGGAGCTGCAGGTGAACTCTGTGGTGTGGAGTGGAATGTTGTCTCGTTAGTTGCAAGCAAAGACAATAACGGTACCGATTACCGTAAAAATTCTTTAGCCGTAGACGCAAAAGATTTCTCTGACTATATTTTGGGGATTCAAAACGAGCGAGTTAAAATCCATTCTCAAGTAAACGGAAGTCCAGCCAGAGCAGCAAATGTTCCATTACAATGCCCGGCATCTAACAAAAATCAATCGCCTACAGCACCAACTATTGATTGTTTAAATCCTAATTGGTACCTGACGTCTGTCCAAGCCGGTTTTGAAACCTGGATTGGGGGGAATGGATTACAGTCAACAAACTTTAAAACCTGGATTATAAAAAGACCCACTATTGCCCAATTTGGTTTATACAATCCTAATACACAACCCATCATCAATTCAAAAGCACCATTTGATGTTGTGTATAGTTGTAAAAAATATTCCACAAATAACAGAGCCAAGTTCTACATTACAGGAACTGGAGCTTCAGGAAATTTAACTTATCCAGCAGATGGAACCCAAATAGACATGGGTTTACAAAACCAAAAGACTTTGCAATTTACAAAAAATGTTAATGGAGCCTTATCGCCCATGCGTGGCGATGCTGTAGTGCACATTACCTCTGCGTGCGGAAATGTGGATATTCCAATATTTGTCGATGCAACTGGCACTGTGTTTTACTCTAATGGTGTGACTCCTATACAAGGCGCGAAAGTGACTCTTATGCATTCACCATCAGGAAGCAAAAATGATCCATATGTAGATGTGCCGAACATGTCCTCCATTTTGAAAAATAACGGCAATATCACGAATCCAACAACCACATCAGCAAATGGTGGGTTTGGCTGGAACCCTGAACCCGGTTGGTACAAAGTAAAAGCGACCTTTAACGGCAAATCAGTTACATCGGCAGCGACTCAAGTCACAGTTAATAAACCACTGGAAAACCTGGTAATTAAATTGCCCTTAACTGCACCAGCACCAATACCACCAGCACCGGTAATCAGTAAAGGAGTGACCGTCACTCTCACACCGAATGGCACCGATGCGGCCAGTTCTTATTGCCGAAATGTTGTCTTAAAAAATACCAACTCAACTGCAGTAACCTGGAAAGTACAGTTTGATCTTCCTTTTGCCGGTAATTTTATTAATACATGGAATTTCAATTACACAAAAAGCGGTAAAACCATTACTGCAACAGGTGTAGGTTGGAACAATGAATTAGCAGCAGGAAAAACATCGGATAGTATAGGTTTCTGTGCAACCAAGTAAGTAAAAACTTTCGCTTGATATTTATTAGCGAATTAAAAGCCCCCGAGATAAAACTTTGGGGCTTTTTTGTAGAATTCATACAGCTATTTGATTACAGTTCCAGCGATAACGGGTTTCGTAAATTCGCTGGCTTGCAAATTTATAAATCACAGGAAATCAATATGAAAAATTCCATCAGCCCGATCAAACTTATTGCACAATTTTTTCGTTATGCTCTGATACCAATAGGACTTTTTATAAATGTAGAATCTCATGCGACTCCTTTTAGTCCTTCAATGGAGATCATCAACATTCCGCGTGCTCCAGATAATCCAGGTTGGACTTGCCCTTTTGCAAAACCGAATGGTGCTTATGACTGGTATAATTTTTCAACACACGCACCGATTGCGCCTGCACAACCCTACTATGATTATATATTAAGATGGGATAACGGACGCCCCGAAGGATCAGGTTGGTATGGAGTTCCTACCAGAGATATCGACCATTATGGAATGGGAAACAAAGCTGTTCTTCAAGCATTATATTTGGCAATGTTAAATCGCAAAACGCCATCAGGTGCTGTGGTTTCTCCATTCGGTGGTGGTTTATATCCTTACCTTGAATCAGCACTAAAAAGCCCAGTAAAAATGGGAGACCTGATTGGTTATGTCCGAAAAAATACGGGAATTACTGATGGCAGTGAAGGAACCCCGGCACAATTAGCGAAAGGTCTTCAGGCTTCGATAGGATTCTATTTATCTTGTAACAATAATTCCTTGGGAATAAGTTCTAATCAAATCTATCAAAGTTCCAGTTGGATGCCTTACATGGATATTGCACACTTTACTGGCTTACTCTATGACGGGACTGTCATGATTTTACAAACCAACAAATTAACTTTGGATCAAGATATTGGTGGATGGGTTCGAGCTTCCAAACATGAAACTTATATTGTAAAAAGTGTAAGGAAATCTAACATTGGGGGTGCCAATAATTTAATCACTTATACTCTTTACAATGTTGCTGATGGAAAAACAAAAATTGTTACGATGCGAAATGGAAAAATGAGATATCTACTTTCTTCGGGTAATTTATCCAAAAATCGTAACATGACTTTGGTTGATGATACAAATACTGCCTATCTTGAAGTGATAATAGGATACGCTGGAATCGATCCTCTCATAAATCGCTATTAATCTGATTGTTACTTTTTAAAAACAGCGGGATCATCCCGCTTTTTTTATTTTCTATTCCACCACATTTCAATATGCTCAATCCCCACATCCATAAACACATCCCCTTGCACAACAAAACCCAAATATTCATAAAACATTCTACGACTGGTTTGCGCGTGGAGGTAGATTTTAAAATCAGGCATTTTTTGATTACACCAATGCAAAATAAATTGCATCAGTTGACGGCCACCTGTTTTGCTCTTGAATAAAAACCCAATCACGAATCCGCATGAAAGATTTATAATCATTTTCCCAGTCGGTTACCTGAATATTCATTACGGAACTTGTTTATCTAAATAATGACTAAATGACTCTCCCTCCCATGCCCCCACGGAAAATGTCATGAAATTCCTAACAGTACTTTTTATTTTTAGCCTATCGGCCTGCACTAATCAAGCAATTTACGAATCCACTCAAAGTGAAGAACGACTCAAGTGTCTTCAAGAACCGACTCCATCTGCGCAAGAAAAATGCAGGGAAAGGTTATTACCTTATCGAGAATATGAAACCAAAAGAAAGGAGTTATAGAGAACAACTTTCCCTCTTTTTTAGTTCGCCTCACGCAAAATAATAGAAGGGGGAGTTATCACTATTTTACGACAAGAAAAGTACCCCATAAACATCAACAACAAAACACCTGATACGGGCGACAAGAACCAATAAATATAATGTGGTTGAATCGGCGATTTAAACACCCAGGCCTGCAACCCCAACAATAAGACTTCTGCCCCTATAATGGCGATCACTCCGGAAAGCAAACCCAGTACAGCAAATTCAACTAAAATGCTGCCTAAGATTAATTGTTTTGGGCTACCTAATGCACGCAATAATCCCGCTTCTTTTTTGCGATTATCAACACTGCTTATGACTGCTGCAAATAACACCAAACATCCGCCAACCAAGGTCAAACACATTACCAATAACACGCCATCGCTGACTTGTTGGATTATTTTTTGAATTTGTTCAATGATACGATCAAGCTCTATAACCAAAATACTAGGATTTTCTTGAAGTAAATGATTTATCAAAACCTTTTGCGGTTTTGATAAATAGATGCTGGTGATATAGGTTGGTGAATAGTCATCCAATGATCCAGGTTCAAAAATAAAAAAGAAATTGGGGCGCATACTACGCCAGTCCAAACTGCGAAAGCTGGCAACTTCAGCTTTAACAATTAATCCACCAATAGAAAAAGTCAGTTGATCGCCTAATTTCAAACCAATATTTTTTGCCGTTTCCATTTCAACTGATACGCCCGGCACATCTGCCGCTGATCTCGTCCATTGATCCCACCATTGGCCAGCCAATAATTTATTATCATCTGCTAACTTTTGTGCCCAGGTTATATTCAACTCGCGTCGTAACGCATTAATTGTTGAGCGCTGCTCCTCAGTCGTTTCTACATCATTGATTTGTATAAGACGAGCACGCATCATCGGGTAGATTGGTTCTGGCCGTATTTGATTTTTTTTCAGAAGCTCTTTAACTGCAGGTAGATTTTCTGGCGGAATATTAACTAGAAAATGATTAGGCGCATCTGCTGGAACTTGCAACTTCCATTCTTCAATCAATGAAGTCCGGATAATCACCAAAGTATAAAGCAACATAATGGCGATAGAAAATACCAGAATTTGTACCAGGCTTTGACCTGGCTTACGCAACAGCGCAGCAAAAGCTAATCGCCAAAATCCACCTAAGCGATGAATCATTAATTTTGCCAAGCGTAAAAAAAGAAAGGCCACAATTAAACTCACCACTATAACTGCTAGTAATCCAGCACAAAGGGTTATTGCTAATTTCAAATCACGACTAAAAATAATGACTAGAAGCAAAACCGCCAATAATGCAAAAATACTTTGCAACCAAACTTGTGGTTGTAACACCTTTAATTCACGTCGCAATATTTTAAGCGGTGATACAGAGGGTAAATACCAAAGTGCCGGCAGTGCAAAGAAAATTAAACAAATAAAGCCACTCAGATAACTTTTGCTATAAACCGTCCAGTCTGCTTCACCCAACTGAATTTGATAGGCTTTTTGCACAGAAACCGCAATGATTTGCTGTAACAGCTCACCCAGTATTAAACCGAGTCCAGACGCAATAGCAGCTAAAAACATTAATTGTGTAAAATATAATTGACGTACTCTATTAGCAGACGCACCCATACTTTTCATTAACGCCACTTGATCTATGTGACGATCAGAAAATTGTCTTGCTGAAATTGAAATTGCTACGCCGGCGAGCAATACCGCAATCATTGCAGTTAACAATAAAAATTGTTGGCTAGTTTTCAATGTGCGGCCGATGTTGTCTTGCGAGCTTTGAATATCACTAATACGCTGATGCTGTGTTAATTGTGGTTTTATGGTTTCAATAAACTGTTTCAGCTGAGCTTGTGAGTTTGAGGCCAACAACCATTTATATTCGATACGACTGCCGGGTTGTATGACTTGTGTAGCCACCAAATCCTGATAATGCATTAACACTCGTGCACCAAACATACTAAATGGACTAGCGCTATCTGGCTCACTCATTAACACTTTACTAACACGTAAATTTTCTTCACCAACAGCCAGTTGGTCGCCTATTTTAATTTTTAATAATGGCAACAAACGCGAATCCACCCAAACTTCTCCAGGTCTTGGCCCTTGAGAAACCGATTGAATTTCTCGGGCATCAACACTAAAAGGGTAATCGCTAACATCAAAATGACCACGCAACGGATAGCCATCATCAACAGCTTTTACAGACGCCAAATGCATTTCATCACCAGCAAATACCATAGATGAAAAATGGGCGGCGCGAGTAAAGCTAACGGATTTTTCTTTTGCTAAAAGATCCCAATCTGGATTATGTGGATAAGAGCCTGTGATTACATAATCTGCACCTAACACAGAATTGCTTTCGTTAATTAGCGTGGATTGCAATCGTGAAGTAAAAGCAGAAATAGCTGCCAATACAGTGACAGCCAGTATTATTGAAAAACTTAGCAGCTTTAATTCACCGCTACGCCAATTGCGATGAAGAAGATGAAACGCCAGCATTTAGAGCACCATCTCTGAAACAATCAAAGCGCCTGCCTCTAACTCAATTCGACGACTGCAACGTTTCGCTAAACGCTCTTCGTGAGTAATCAAAATCAAAGTAGTGCCGTAAGAGGCATTGAGATCGAATAGTAAATCGATAATTTTTTCGCCGGTGATTGAATCAAGATTGCCTGTAGGCTCATCAGCAAATAAAATTTTCGGATTACACGCAAACGCTCTGGCGATCGCAACACGTTGTTGCTCGCCTCCAGAAAGTTGTGGTGGGTAATGCTGAAAACGCGACGCCAATCCAACCTTGGTAAGAAAGTTTTCTGCTTTGCTTTTTGCTGATTTATCGCCACGCAATTCCAACGGCAACATGACATTTTCCAGCGCTGTCAAACCAGGCAACAATTGAAAAGACTGAAATATAAAACCTACCTGCGCCGCCCTCACTTTGGCTCGGCCCTCTTCGTCCATTTGCGTAATAATCTGATCATCAATAATCACATCACCGCTTGAAGGCAGATCCAATCCGGCCAAAATACCCAACAATGTCGACTTGCCCGAACCTGATGCCCCGGTAATCGCAATTGATTCGCCCGCCGCAATCGATATATTAATCGGATGCAAAATAATTAATTCGCCTTCCTGTGTATCGACTTTTTTGGTGACATTTTTGGCTTCGACCAAACCTTTAACGACTTCACTAGAATTCATATGCATCCATTGAGTGTTGATATTTGTTAATACCGGCGTAATTTGTTACTAAACCTCAGATAAAGCTTTAGTTTGCTTTCTACTGATTAGACGAATTCGTTATCACAACAGTTTCATTTGAAAAAATAAAAATAATGCATCTATTTAGTGTTGGCATTGGTTTAATACTTAAGTAATCTAGTCTTGAACCATGCGTTGTGTTCACATTCTATTGATTTAAGGTTGTCTTCTCCATGCAGAAATTCCGAATTTACCTGTTTTTACTTGCCACTTTGATTTTTGGTTCAGCTAATGCGAAAGAATTAACGGTATTAGTTGTAGGCGATAGCTTGAGTGCTGGCTATGGAATTGATATCAAACAAGGATGGGTTGCCTTGCTGGAAACCGAGATGGCGGCAAAATATCAACTGAAATGGATCAACGCCAGTGTCAGTGGCGAAACCACTTCAGGTGGCAAAGCCAGACTGGATCAATTATTACAAGAGCATCAACCTGAGTATGTCATATTGGAATTAGGAGGCAACGATGGATTGAGAGGTCAACCACTCAACTTGATTCGAAATAATTTGCAATCCATGATTGATACTATTCAATTAAATCACGCAAAGATATTATTAGTTGGCATGCAAATACCACCTAACTACGGCACTCGCTACACCGCCTCTTTTTCAAAGATCTATCAAGAACTTGCCGAAAAAAATAAAATTTTACTGGTTCCATTTTTACTGGAAGGTATAGCGGCCAAACCAGAGCTCATGCAAAACGATGGCATTCATCCGACGGCCGAGGGACAACCTTTGGTGATGGAGAATGTGAAGGAGTATGTTGAAAAATTATTGGAATAAAACAAACCCCCTCCTAACCTCCCCCTTCGTAAGGGGGAGGAACTTTACTCCCTACTTTTACGAAGTGTAATTGGCACCTCCCCTTTACGAAGGAGGAGGCTGGGTGGGGGTTTGTTTTGCCTCTTCAAAATAATCAACAAGTAATTGCAAAGAGTAACTTCCACGATATTCGTTCACATCCAGTTTATAAACTGCACGAATTTTTTTGATTTGATTATTTGGCCATAGTTTTGGATCTATATTAAATGCTATTGCTTCAATCCAACCAGCTTGCGTTTGATCAAGAGACAATAAGAGTTTTAAATGTTTTTCACCAACCAATTTTTGTTGTAAAACAAAAAACTCACCTTCAAAAACTGGCTCGGGAAAATGCTGTCCCCAGGGCCCTGCATCGCGTAGTTGATTTGCCATTTCTAAAGACAACTCAGCGGATTCTAACTGACCATCCGTTTGAATCAACGCTTGTAAATCATCCTCCTGCAATTGATTACGAACCTCATGATCAAACGCTTTTGTAAATGCATCAAAATTGTCGCGCAATAAACTCATACCGGCTGCCATGGCATGGCCACCAAACTTTTGTAATAACTCTGGATGTTTTTTTGCAACTGCATCCAGTGTGTCACGAATATGTAATCCGGGAATTGAACGCGCAGATCCTTTAATTTCTTGATTTCCGGCATCCGCAAACACTATTGTTGGTCGATGATATTTATCTTTAATTCTCGATGCCAAAATACCAATCACACCTTGATGCCAGGTTTCATCAAACAAACACAAACCCCAAGGTAAAGACTGCTCATCCAATGCCAATTGTTTCTGCAGCATCTGCATGGCTTCTTGTTGCATACCGCCTTCAATCGCTTTGCGATCGCGATTAAGGTCGTCCAATTGCAATGCCATTTCGCGCGCAAGTGATGGACTATCACACAACAAGCATTGAATACCCAATGACATGTCATCCAATCGACCGGCTGCATTTAATCGTGGGCCAATTGCAAAACCTAAATCACTGGCAACTAATTTCTGCGGTGTTTTTCCTGCAACTTCCAGCATGGCCAAAATTCCCGCTCTCGCCTGCCCCGCTCGCATACGCGCCAAACCTTGCGCAACCAACACACGATTATTGTGATCAAGCGGAACTACGTCGGCGACTGTACCTAAAGCGACCAGATCTAAAAAACTCGCCATATTGGGCTCAGCTATTCCACTTTCCGCAAACCATCCCATTGACCGTAATTCAGCGCGTAGAGCATTCATCACATAAAAAATGACGCCCACACCCGCCAAATTTTTACTGGGAAATTTACATCCAGGTTGATTGGGATTCACTATGGCATCCGCATCCGGCAATGCCGCACCGGGCAAATGGTGATCGGTAATAATGACGGCTATCCCCAATTCACGCGCGACATTAACGCCTTCAATACTGGAGATACCGTTATCCACTGTGATTATGACATCTGGCATTTGCGCAGCTGCTACAGCAACAATTTCTGGAGTAAGTCCGTAGCCAAATTCAAATCGATTGGGAACTAAAAAATCGACATCCCGCAAGCCCATAGCACGCAAAGCCAATACACCCAAGGCGCTGCTTGTAGCTCCATCTGCATCAAAATCTCCCACAATAATAATTTTAGCTTGCGCGACTACTGCGTCTGCCAAAATACTGACTGCCTCTTCCATACCTTTAAAATTTGGCTTCAATAATTGAGCAAGGGAATATTGCAAATCATTTTCAGTTTTTATTCCACGAGCGGAATAAATACGCTGAAGCAGAGGTGAAATATGTTGCGGCAATTTTGCCGTGTGTGTGATTGGTCGTTGGCGAATAATTTTTTGCATTGTGTATTTTTCTATATAAATTTTATTTATTGCAATATCAAATTCTCTTTTTAGATTATTCCCCTCTCCCCTACCCCTCTCCCACGAAGGGGAGAGGGGACTTAGCTCTGCTCAAACTTTTACTTGAACTCACACTTTTCAAATTTAAATTATCTGTCCTTTAGAACTTCAATCTGCCCCCTCTCCCTTGATGGGAGAGGGCTGGGGAGAGGGAGTTTTGACTTGTAAAGCATTCCAAATTTCATCTAATACATTTGTCGTTTGTTTTATTAATTCATGGTTCCAAAATCGCAATATCTGAAATCCCTGTTCTTCAAGCCAGCAATCTCGATTTTCATCATGGCTTTTGCTTTCAAAATGATGAGAACCATCTAGCTCAATAATTAATTTTGCTTCATAGCACACAAAATCCACTATATATCTAGCTATAGGTTCCTGACGTTTGAATTTAAATCCAGAAAATCGCTTGGCACGTAAATAACGCCACAATTTTTCTTCATGCAGTGTTTGTGTCTTTCGAAGATTTTTGGCTCTTTGTGCAATCCAGATTTGCAAATCATCCATGATTATCCCTATTTACTTCCTTACATTCGCCGCAATAAATTCCTGAACTTTTTTAAGTTCTTGGGGAAGTACAGTGAAGCGCTCTTCGCGTTGAAATAAATCTTTCATGTGGTGCGGTAATACCGGATCTTCATCCTGCCCTGCTTTGCGTACAGCTTCCGGAAATTTCGCCGGATGAGCCGTCGCTAAACAGACCATTGGAATATCCTGACGACGGCGAGTTTTGCGTGCAGCTTCAACACCAATTGCAGTATGCGGATCTAACAAGTAGCCGGTACGTTCAAACACATCGCGAATCACATTGATGGTAAGTTCATCGCTCACACCATAGCTGGTAAATAATTTCCGAGCGCGTGATAAAGCTGATTCTTTAAGTGTCATGCTGCCGGATTTAAAATCGTCCATCAGCTGACGAATGGCATTGCCGTCGCGATCATACAAATCAAATAACATACGCTCAAAGTTGCTCGACACCATGATGTCCATACTGGGTGATAAGGTATGTTGCAATTGATGTTTACTGTGATCATTACTGCTAATGCAGCGATGTAAAATATCGTTGCTGTTAGTACCAATCACTAATTGATCAATGGGTAAGCCCATTTTTTTTGCAAGATAACCTGCAAAAATATCACCGAAGTTTCCAGTGGGCACAGAAAAGGCGACCGGGCGATGTGGAGAACCTAGCGCGAGACCTGCGTAAAAGTAGTAAACGATTTGCGCCATAATACGCGCCCAATTAATTGAATTCACTGCAACTAACTGACGACCTTCTGGCAAGAAAGATTGATCACCAAAACTGGCTTTCACCATATTCTGACAATCATCAAAGTTTCCTTCCAGCGCAAGATTAAATACATTGGGTGCAAGCACTGTTGTCATTTGACGACGCTGTACATCAGACACGCGATTATGCGGATGCAGAATAAAAATATCGATGTTGTCGCAGCGACGACAACCTTCGATTGCAGCCGATCCTGTATCGCCGGAAGTCGCGCCCATCACAACCACTTTTTGATTACGCTTTTTCAATAAATGATCAAGCAAATGCCCTAAAAATTGCAATGCAAAATCTTTGAAGGCGAGAGTTGGGCCTTGGAATAACTCCAGAATCCATTCGTTATGTGCGGTCTGTACCAATGGCGCAATCGCATCATGACGAAAAGTTTCATAGGCTTTTGCAATGATGGCTTTGAAATCGGCGTCACTAATTGCACCTGCAACGAATGGTTTCATTACATTGAATGCAAGATCTTGATAAGACAAACCTGCCCAGGACGCAATTTCTTCTTTTGAAAATTGTGGCAAAGTTTCTGGCAAATACAGACCGCCATCAGGAGCCAAACCTGTTAATACGACATCTTCAAAACTGAGTGCGGGTGCTTGCCCACGAGTGCTGATGTATTTCACTTTGATAAAACCTGTTTTGGAAATTTAAATTCAATCTGGAAAATTCACCCCCTCCTAACCTCCCCCCTTCGCAAGGGGGAGGGACTTTACTCCCTACTTTTCGCAAAATGTTTATCTACAATTACAAAGTACAATTTGCTCCTCCCCCTTACGAAGGGGGAGGCTGGGAGGGGGTTTGTTTACTTCAAACTTTCAACACGAATGCGCTGTATGTCTCCACTGATACTATCGAGCGATTCAATACTTCGAATGGCCCCGGTCAATTTCTTTTCTTGCACTATATTAGTTAACAAAATTAACGTGACATTCATCTGGCCTTCTTTCACTTCTTTTTGAATCATGGCTTCGATACTGATACCAGAATCACTTAAAATTGTTGCAATCTTTGAAAGCACACCGGGTTTGTCTAATACTGACATACGCAAATAGTTTGCGCATTCAACATCATCAATCGACAAAATTGGCTGCTCAGAAACAAAATCAGAACCAAACCCTAAATAAGGTACGCGATTTTCTGGTGATGCTGTCAATGTGCGTGCAACATCAATGATATCACCCACAATAGACGAGCCTGTAGGTTCGGCGCCAGCACCGGCACCATAGTAAAGTGTTGGGCCAACCGCATCGCCTTTGACCACAACTGCGTTCATTACACCATCAACATTAGCAATCAAACGTTTTTCAGGAATTAAGGTTGGATGCACACGTAATTCAATTCCGTTGACTGTTCTGCGCGCTATTCCAAGATTTTTAATTCGATAACCCAACTCTTCAGCGTAGACCACATCGACTGGCGCAATTCTGGTAATACCCTCAGTAAAGACTTTGTCGACATTTAACGGAATACCAAATGCGAGTGACGCGAGGATCACTAATTTATGCGCAGCATCTATTCCTTCTACGTCAAATGTTGGATCAGCTTCTGCGTAGCCCAAAGCTTGCGCTTCTTTTAACACATCTTCAAATGAGCGCCCTTTATCGCGCATTTCAGTAAGAATGTAATTGCCGGTCCCGTTAATAATACCGGCTAACCATTCAATTCTATTCGCAGCCAAACCTTCACGTATTGCTTTGATAATTGGAATACCGCCAGCAACGGCTGCCTCAAACGCAACAGTGACACCACGCGCTTTGGCAGCAGCAAAAATCTCATTGCCATGATGCGCAATTAACGCTTTATTTGCCGTAACTATATGTTTGCCATTTTCTATGGCTTTTAAAATTAGATCTTTGGCAACTGTAGTTCCACCAATCACTTCAACCAAAACGTCGACATCAGGATTATTTGCGACTTCAAATATATCGCGAGTGATATTAATGCTGGCGGTATCACATTTTGGATTGTCACGACGAGCAGCAATTTGAATGATAGAAATATCACAACCAGAACGAGCATTTATCATATCCTTGTTGCGCAGTAGTATATTGACTGCACCTCCCCCAACGGTACCAAGACCACAAATACCCACTCTTACCGGTTTCAAAATACTGCCCTCTTAAAAATGTAGCGACCATAAAAAAGACGGCCACCATACTCATGGTGGCCGTAGGTGTCAATTAGGATTAAACGCTTAAATTTTCAGTAGTTTAGCCATATCTTCTGGAGGGATATATCCCATTTCCAACTTACCATCAGGTAAAAGCAATGCTGGTGTAGCATTCACACCTAAACTAACACCTAACTCAAAGTCAGCGGAAACCGGATTATCACAACTCGCATTCGGAATTGACTCGCCATTTTTTACTTTGGTCAATGCAACTTGTTTATCTTTAGCACACCAAGCAGACACTAATTTATCAGCTGACGGGCTAGGGATTCCTGACCGCGGAAACGCCAAATAACGTATCTCTATACCTAAATCGTTATAACCAGGTTTTTGTACTCCGCCTTCACTGTGTGTATACATCTGACTGTGTAATTTACGGCAATAACCACAATCGGCATCAGTAAAGACGTATACAACGGCCTTGGTTTTCGTTTTGGGTTTAAAATTAATAGATTTTTTAGGGTCAAGAGTTGTTAACGCTTTTTTACGATCAGCAATTATCTGTGGATCTTCAAGCTTGGCAAATCCAGACTCGGCTACAGTGTAGGGGTCGCCGATAATGAACTTATCACCTTCAGGTGTAATGTAAAACACTGGACCGCCAGGAATTTGAACCTGGTATAACCCTGGGAATTGCGATGGACGTGGCTGGTCAAAATTTAAATCAGGTCGTGCCTGTTTAAGTTTTTTCAAAATTGTCGCCTCAGGAGACAATCGTTTCATCAAGCCGCCCGATTGTGATTCTTGCGCAGTACTTAAACTGGAAAAAAATACCAAACCTAAACAAGCTGATATCAAGGTTGATCTATTCATAATAATTCCTAAGCCAATTAACCACGCGGATGGTGTGCCGCATGTTGTTCTTTCATTCGCGCACGCGCGACGTGTGTGTAAATCTGGGTAGTTGATAAGTCACTATGTCCCAGTAGTAATTGTACGACTCTTAAGTCAGCACCGTGGTTCAATAAATGTGTTGCAAACGCGTGGCGGAGTGTATGCGGTGACAGAGGTTTTTGTATAGCTGCTGCACTCGCCCAATGCTTGATTCTGTGCCAAAAAGTTTGGCGTGTCATCATCTGTGCGCGACTGCTGGGAAACAACACCTCATTGGGTTGATGCCCTAACAATATCGGTCTAGCTTCGCGCAAATAACGATTCAACCACATAGCCGCTTCATCACCCATGGGGATTAACCGTTCTTTACTGCCCTTCCCCATTACACGAATCACATTTTGCCGCAAATTAACCTGTGGGACCGTTAATTCAACCAATTCTGTGACGCGTAACCCACAGGCATAGAGAAGCTCAAGCATGGTTTTATCACGCAACCCAATAGGGTCCTCCAAATCAGGCGCATTCAATAAGCTTTCAACGTCTGCTTCGCTCAAGGTTTTAGGAATTGACGCTGGCAGTTTGGGATTATCAATCAGCGATATGGGATTTTCTTGCAATAAGTTTTCACGCAGGCAATAACGATAGAATCCACGCATACACGATAAAAATCTAGCCGTTGAGCGACTGGATATTTTTTTTTGCAATCGTATCGCGAGATAGGTTTGAACATTAGTAGACTCTACTGATAACAAGGTTTTACTTTCTGATTCCAGCCAATGTGAAAATTGCTGCAAATCCCGACCATAAGATTCACGCGAATGAGGACTCAAACCCTTTTCCAACCAGAGGCTATCGAGGTATTCAGTAATGAGCTTTTGATCTGACAATGGTTAAAGTCTCAACTCAAGCTAACTAATCTAATTTGATGCTGGCCGTTTTGATCGGTTCAAGTATTTTTTCAACATGGAGCTTCCAACCTATAGATGCGCACAATTGCTGCATCATTAAATGAATTTGCTGTTGAGCGATTTGTGGCAATTCACTTTCATAGGCTTTTTCCAACATCAATTTTTTAGCTTCCGCCAATATCTCGGTGTAATCATCGTTATCGAATTTATTAAGCAAGCCCTGATTAATATCGTAGAACTTATAATCTGTATCTGTTGCTAGAACTTCAGGTTCAGAAAAGTGTTCGATAACTAAAGTTTGATTAGCGAAATCTCGTTTAAAGCGTATTTTAGAAAAATCATACCCAACAGAAACCTTGGCTTTGGCAATCACCAGCGCTTTACTATTCGTTTTAAAAATTTTCAAGAATGCTTTTTTAGTATTATGATCGTAAATTTCGGTGAAATAACCTTCAGCCATAACAACTTTAAAGACTTTTTCTATTCTTTCTAAAAGTATTTGAGATTCTCTTACTACATCTTTATTAGTGTTTTGTGCTTGGCTTGAATGCCAAGAAAATATTTTCCATCCAGCAAAGAAGCCAACGGCCAATACTATTAAGGTGAATAGTGCATCCATTAAACCAACCTATTAGTTTATAAAATCGTCAAATCGCTTTACGAATTGACGCCACAATTTCACCTACAGCATTCGCAATTTCATCAGCCGATTGCTTTTCCATCTGACCCATTTTTTCAACCAATACACTACCAATCACAACGCCATCAGCCAATTGCGCAACGGCTTTGGCTGTTGCTGGGTCTTTAATACCAAATCCCACACACAAAGGCAGATCAGTTAATTCACCAAAAGCATTGAGTTTTTGTTTAACATCTTCTACATCTAAATGACCTGCACCAGTGACACCTTTTAGCGATACGTAATATAAAAATCCGCTAGCATGTGCCGCAATTTTTTTCGCGCGCTCTGTCGTAGTTGTTGGAGCTAGTAAAAAAATATTATCCAAACCATTTGCGTCCAATTCTTTTTTCAAATCCACCACTTCTTCAGGTGGTAAATCGACTGTCAGTAACCCATCAACACCTGCTTCGGCGGCAGCTTTTGCAAAAGCCTGGTATCCAAATCGCTCAACGGGATTGGCATAACCCATTAAGACAATCGGTGTGGATTGATTGGTTTGACGAAAAGTTTTTACCAAATCCAAAGTGCCTTTTAGACTGGTGTGATGAACCAGAGCACGTTCGTGACCTTTTTGAATAACGGGACCTTCTGCCATAGGATCAGAAAAGGGAACGCCCAGTTCAATTATGTCTACACCTTGCTCCACCATTTTGTGCAATGTTGGCAAAGTTGCTTCTGGAAATGGATCACCGTTTACAACATAAGCGACGAGAATTTTTTTACCGGCTTTTTTCGCAGCCGAAAGATGTTGCTGAATACGACTCATGAATTTCTACCTTAAACAGTGATGCCGTCAAGTGCGGCTACTGTCAGAATGTCTTTGTCACCACGCCCCGAAAGGTTGGCAATAATGATTTGATCTTTGCTCATTTGCGGCGCAAGTTTTTCAACATAAGCCATAGCATGAGCGGATTCCAGTGCGGGCATAATGCCTTCAGTTAACGTCAACTTTCTGAAAGCGGTAAGCGCCTCGTCGTCATTAATCGCAACGTAATTAACGCGACCAATATCTTTTAACCAGGAATGCTCAGGGCCAACACCGGGATAATCCAATCCGGCCGAAACAGAATGAGTTTCAATAATCTGGCCGTTTTCATCTTCCATCAAATAAGTGCGAGTACCGTGTAAAACGCCAGGTATACCACGATTTAAAGGTGCCGCATGTTTACCGGAATCAAGACCTAATCCACCGGCTTCCACACCGTACATTTTCACGCTGCTATCCGTAAGGAATGGATGAAATAAACCAATTGCGTTGGAACCACCACCTACACAAGCGACTAATGCGTCAGGTAACCTGCCTGTCTGCTTTAAACACTGCTCACGTGCTTCACGACCTATAACGCACTGAAAATCACGGACCAATTCTGGATAAGGATGCGGGCCTGCAGCAGTGCCAATAATGTAGAAAGTATCATCCACGTTAGTTGCCCAATCGCGCATAGCTTCGTTCATTGCATCTTTCAAAGTGCGTGAACCTGAAGTGACGGGAAATACTTCGGCACCCAGTAATTTCATACGATAGACATTGAGTGCTTGACGTTTGACGTCTTCAGAACCCATGTAAACACGGCACTTCAAGCCCAAACGTGCTGCGACTGTTGCCGTTGCTACACCATGTTGGCCAGCTCCCGTTTCGGCAATTACGCGCTTTTTACCGGTGAACTTAGCCAATAAAGCCTGGCCAATAGTGTTATTAACTTTGTGTGCGCCAGTGTGGTTTAAATCTTCACGCTTAAGAAAAATCTGTGCTCCACCTAACTCGCGAGTCCAGCGTTCAGCAAAATATAGGGGTGATGGGCGGCCAACATAATGTGCCAAATCTTTATCGAATTCAGCCTGAAAGTCAGGATCATCTTTCAAGCGGTAGTAAATATCTTCCAATTCATCGAGCGCATGGATTAAAGTCTCCGATACAAATCGGCCACCAAAAATACCAAAACGACCGTCACTGTCGGGGAATTGCGCATAATCAACTACGCCATCCAAAGTTTCTTTCGTGTTCACAGTCATCACCTATTCAAACCAAAAACCCGTTAATGTTGTCGGGCCAATTGGGCATTACTAATAAAATCGCGAATTTTGTTGGGATCTTTTAAACCGGGCGCTGATTCTACACCACCACTCACATCAACCCCATAGATTCTTGTGGATTCGATGGCTTGAATAACATTTTCAGGTGTTAAGCCGCCGGCCAGAACTATTGGTGTCGTCGATTGACGAGGCACTCTGCCCCAATCAAAAGTTTCCCCTGTTCCACCGGGAACTCCAGGCCTGTAGGCATCCAACAATATGCCGGATGCTGATGCATATTCAGCAATAGCATCATCCAGGTTAACATCAGGTTTCATTCGAATCGCTTTCAAATAAGAGCGCTGAAATGACTCACAATAAGCAGGCGATTCATCGCCATGAAATTGTAATAAATGCAAAGGCACTTGCTTTAATACGTCAGTCACTTCTTTTGGATCAGCACCAACAAATAATCCGGTTACTGTGACAAATGGTCCAGCCACCAATGCTATTTGACGCGCAATTTCAATTGATATTGCGCGCGGGCTTTTTGCGTAAAAAACCAAACCAATTGCATCAGCACCCGCATTTACTGCTGCAACTGCATCTTCGACACGGGTAAGGCCGCAAATTTTAATACGAATTTTTTTTAGATCTGGATTACTTGAAGCAAGCACGCTGTACTCCATCATTTAAACACTTGAGTCTATTAAACGTTTTTCATTGGCCTGTTGTAAACATTTCTTATTTTTTAAATCAAATTACCAACAGCCTCTTCAATAAAAAAAGGGCCGGGAGTTATTTGAGGAATAGAAAACGCTTCTGGGTAATCCACATTTACCAGATAGAGCCCATAAGGTTTAGCGGTTACAGCACCCTTACTACGATCTTTTGCTGCCAGTACCTCAGCGACCCAATCCGGTGATTTATCACCTACACCCACAGCCATCAGTACACCGACAATATTGCGCACCATATGATGCAAAAATGCATTGGCTTGTACTTCCAAAATAATCAGATCGCCGCGACGAACCAGATGTAAATGGTAAATAGTTCTTATCGGACTTTTTGCCTGACATTGAGTAGCACGAAACGAAGTAAAATCCTGCTCGCCCAACAAATAGTTGGCCGCCTCTTGCATCAAATCAAGTTTTAATTTTCGCGACGACCAAGTCACCTGATGTGCTACTAATGCTGATGCCGTTGAAGCGTCCGATAATAAATAACGATAAGTACGATTCAATGCGCTAAAACGCGCATGAAAACTAGGTGTCACTTTTTTTGCCCAGCGAACAATCACTGAATCTGGCAAATGAGGTTTAGTACCTAAAACCCAGGCCTTTTCTGGACGGACAGCAAGCGTATCAAAGTGAATAACCTGCTGAGTTGCATGAACACCTGCATCCGTTCTACCCGCACAAACCAAGGTGATTTTTTCATCAGCAACTTTCGACAAAGCTTTTTCCAATGCCTGCTGAACAGTTTTAACACCGGAAGGCTGTGTTTGAAAGCCATGAAATTCAGTACCTTTGTACTCCACCCCCAAGGCAATTCGATGCATATTTTCAGGCCATGGAGTCGTCTGCAAAATTTCTCCATTTCGCTCATAGGGTTTGTGACTGGGAATAAAATTTTGATTCATTAATATTAATCAGCTATCAAATAAAAAATTCTCTATAAATAAAAAAGCCTTGCGGTTTACGCAAGGCTTAGTCAAGCAATTAATTTAATTAAGCATCAATACGACTCAATAAATCTTCAGCTTCTTTGCGTTGTTCGCCAGTTCCCTCACTGACAACTTCACTTAGAATATCCCGCGCACCTGTCATATCACCCATATCTATGTAAGCACGAGCCAGATCCAACTTGGTTGCAGCCTCATCAGCTTCTCCAAGGAAATCCAAATCGTCGGAATCCAGATTTGCCTCATGATCTTCCGCAGAATCGAATTCAGTTAAAGTGACATCTTGATCATCTATGTCCGACAAAGCCTGTTCGAACAAAGATTCTTCACTAATGGTCTCGTCAGGCTCTGCTGAAACCTCGAGTTCTGGCTCGATTTCAACAGTTTCTTCAGCTAAATCCAAATCAACAAGGTCATCATCCAAACTTAATTCAAGATCTTGCGCTAATAAATTTTCATCTTCGTCAGTCTCTAAACTAAAATCATCATCAAGCGATAATTCCAGATCAGATTCAGAAAGGTTTTCAGCTTCTTCATCTAACTCAAAATCAGCATCCAAACTCGACATTTCATCATCGAGTGCGGCAAGATCCACATCATCAGAATCCAAATCTAAATTAAAGTCATCTTCGGATGAACCCAATTCTTGAGAAGTGGGTTTGCTATAAACTGAAGGCTCTCTTTCCAGTTCAAGTGATGAAACATTAACATCATCTGCCAAAGAGTCATCATCCATATCATCCAAGGCCAAGCTGATTTCACCAATGTCATCTGCTTCGAGTTCAATTTTCGAATCGTCTTTTCCATCAAAATCAAGCTCAAGATCATTAGCATCAGATTCTGGCTCATCAAAGTCCAAATCCAAAGCAAACTCATCGTCAGCAAGTTGAACTGGCTTATCTTTTCCGCGCATTTCTGTATCTTGCGCATCAAAATCTTCAGTTAAATCCAATTCAATACTGAAATCATCATTTCGTTCTAACGAAGAGTTCTCTACTTTTTCTTCATCGAGAAAAATATCATCGCCAAAATCCATTTCAAGGTCATCTAAAGATGCTGCTTGCTGTGCTTTGACTGCTGGCTCATCTGATAGGTCAGGAGCCAAATCTGGCATATCGAAATCACCAGCACCAGCAATATGCGATCGCAACTCAGATGCTCGGGAAAGAGCGCCAGGAGACGCAATTGGAATCAACGCAGCATAGTGTTTATCAAATGCTGCGGCGTTTTGTTGCTGCGCATAGACTTCCAGTAATTTCAAACGAATATCTGCTGAATGAGGGTCTTGTTGCAAACCCTTCAGTAAAAGATTTTCTGCTTTATCCAATTGACCATAAGCAATAAAAATATCGGCCTTATCAGCTGGATTAACGTCGTCATCGACATCAGAGTCAAGTGAGTCAACACTTTCCTGGTCTTCTTCAGCCTCAGGTTCTTCATAAATTTCCTGATCATCCATCGATGTATCAAAGTTCAGATCAATATCGTCCCTCGACATATCAGAATCGTATTCTTCCTGTTCCAGATTTGCTTGCTTACGACGACTGTAAACCAAGAAGCCTATTAGTCCGCCAAGCACAACTACACCAATCCCAATCCAGGGCGCATTAGCCACCAATTGATCAACTAGAGTGGCAGGTTTCGGAGCAACTTTAGGGACAACAGTCGGTTTTGGTGGCTGTTTTTTAATTTCTGGCTTGGGTTTTGTTTCTGTAGCAGCAACTGAAGAAGCAGCAACAGACTCTGAAGATTCTGCGGCTTCAGTCTCTTCTGTTTTAGTTGAAGTTTGATTGGTATTTTCCAGATTGTTTTTTTCTGCAGAGAGTTCCAGTGCTCGCATGTTTTCGTTGCTAACTTCAACCATTTTTTCCATGGTTTGAATTTGCGCTTCCAAATCACGCACTCGGGAAGTTAATTCCGTATTTTCTGATTTAACCTTATCCAGTTCCTCCAATGTAGCCGTTAGTTCTCCCTCTAATGCACGACCTCGCCCATTATCAGCACCGCTACCTTGGCCAGAGTTTCTGGCAGTTCCACCATTAGATGCCGCCAGAGTAACGCGCCCTGAAACATCTGAAGACTCAGCGGATTCGCTTGTGGTCCGACGAGAAGCACTCAACTCGGCTCCCATACCTGATTCAAGTTGCGTAAATTGAGTTGCCGCTTCTGATTTCGACATCGATGTCATTTGTGAGGCGTCTGGAACTCGCAATACCCGACCTTCTTTTAACCTGGAAATATTACCGTTTATAAACGCATCCGGATTGGCCTCATATAAAGAAACCATTGCCTGATGAACAGACACACCTGCGTCGGGACGTACCGCCATGGCGATATCCCAAAGCGTATCGTTTGGTCTAACTGTGTATTCACCCTCTTGAGCAACTCTAGGAGATGAATTTTTAACCGTGCGTGCTTCGCTATCCGGTGATGACTGACGATTGACACGACCTTGAGTCGTTGATTTAACTTGAGAGCTACTATCTGGTGTTTGTCTTGCAACCGAGACAGGCGAAGTAGACTTACTGTCGTCAAAAGTAGGTAAATCCATTAACAAAGTGTATTCACGCAGCAAACGACCTGCGGTCCAGCGTGCTTCCACGAGGAAATTTAAATAGGGTTCACGTACCGGATTACGGGAAGTAATTCTGACAACCGGTCCACCTGAACTTTCAAGATCCACCTTAAATTGAAACTCAGTGTAAAAATACAAACGATCTACACCATTACGCTCAAAGTCAGCAGGAGACGCCAAACTGATAATTATTTGCTCTGGGCTCAAGTCGCGAGTATCTAACAACTTTATCTCAGCATCTAAAGGCTGATTAAGAGTTGAGTTAAGAGTGACTTCACCAAGACCCAGAGCATTTGCCCAAGACGATGCCAAAAGTGAGGCCAAACCAGATGCTAAAACCAACTGACGAAGACGCATAGGCGCGATCCTTTATTATTCAACAAGTTGCCAAGGAAATCGGCAAATAACTCGAAGTCTAGTCCAATAAACTGACCTCGCTAACAAACCATTAGAGGTTTGATACAGCTTCAAACCTAGAATCTATATTCAATATCTCACGCAAGTATTCATTATAAATAGGTTTTTTTCAATACTAGCGCTTTGCCAGCGGTTGTAAAGTGTAATTTTCTTGATGATTAAAGCTAAGATTTTGACAAAAATGTGATTTAGATGGTTATTTTTAGAAGAGATAGTTAGGTGTTTGACAAAGATTCAAGAATGAGACGAAGAGAATCACCCCCGAAAGAGGGTGATTAAAAAGGTTAATTCGACTCTTTCAAAATTCTCAACATACGACGCAAAGGCTCTGCTGCGCCCCATAAAAGTTGGTCACCAACTGTAAAAGCTGACAAATACTGGGAACCCATATTCATTTTTCTGAGACGGCCTACGGGAACATTTAATGTCCCTGTCACTTTCGTCGGAGTCAGATCACGCAAACTGCTTTCGCGATCATTAGGCACAACTTTGGCCCAAGGATTTGCGTTGGCTATCAGGTTTTCAATATCCGCAATAGGGACATCTTTATTTAACTTGATAGTTAAGGCTTGAGAATGACAGCGCATTGCACCTATGCGCACGCACAAACCATCAACGGGAATAGGTTTCGCGTCCAGACCCAAAATTTTGTTGGTTTCAGCCTGGCCTTTCCATTCTTCTTTTGATTGCCCCTTATCCCATTGTTTATCTATGTAGGGCAACAAACTTCCCGCCAAAGGATGACCGAAATTTTCTTTCGGTAATTCAATACCACGCATAGTTTCAGCGATAATGCGGTCAATTTCCAAAATTGCTGATTTTGGATCCGCCAATTTATCTGCAACTGATTTGTGCAAGACGCCCATTTGCGAAATTAATTCACGCATATTTTGCGCACCAGCACCTGATGCCGCTTGATAAGTCATGGACGAAACCCACTCGACTAATCCAGCATTAAATAATCCACCTAATCCCATCAACATTAAACTGACTGTACAGTTTCCACCAATGTAATTTTTTACACCTTTCACTATGCCTTGTTTGATGACATCCATATTCACCGGATCAAGAATAATGATGGCATCTTTGTCCATACGTAAACTGGAGGCAGCATCAATCCAATAACCATCCCAACCGGCAGCACGTAATTTTGGAAACACTTCATTGGTGTAGTCACCACCTTGGCAAGTAACAATCACCTCAAGTTTTTTCAATTCATCAATTGAAGATGCGTCTTTCAATGGAGGTAAACCACTTGCTACTGCAGGCGCAACACCGCCCACATTGGAAGTGGTAAAAAATACCGGTTCGATATCTGCAAAATCATTTTCTGACTGCATGCGCTCCATGAGCACCGAGCCCACCATTCCACGCCATCCCACAAAACCAACTTTCATTTCGTTTCTCTCTATAATTCACATTCAAAATCTTTTGTAGGTTGGAAGAGCGAAGCGACTTCCGACATAAATTACCAGCTGTCGGAAGTCGCTTCGCTCTTCCAACCTACATCAATTATTTATTGCAGTGCCGCTATAACTGCATCGCCCATTTCAGATGTTGAAACCTTTTTCATACCCGGAGTAAAAATATCACCCGTACGATAACCTTGATCCAATACTTTACCAACAGCTGCCTCTATCGCATCTGCCACTTCAGGCAATGATAAAGAATAACGCATCATCATGGAAACTGACAGAATTGTCGCGAGTGGGTTTGCAATATTTTGCCCTGCAATATCCGGTGCAGAACCATGACATGGCTCATACATACCGCGCCCCTCTTTATTCAATGAGGCAGAAGGCAGCATACCTATAGATCCAGTCAACATTGCTGCGGCATCTGACAGTATGTCCCCGAACATATTTCCGGTTACCAGCACATCAAATTGTTTTGGGGCTCGTACCAATTGCATAGCGGCGTTATCTACATACATGTGAGACAACTCAACGTCAGGATATTCCTTATGAAGATCATCCATCACTTCACGCCACAACATAGTGGCTTCCAAAACGTTGGCTTTATCAACTGAACAAAGCTTTCGATTTCGCTTGCGAGCCATTTCAAACGCCGTGCGACCAATGCGGATAATTTCGCTCTCTGAGTATTTATAAGTGTTATAACCCTCGCGTTCACCATTCTCCAAAACACGAATCCCGCGCGGCTCACCAAAATAAATTCCGCCCGCCAATTCACGTACAATCAAAATGTCCAACCCGGAAACCACTTCAGGTTTTAATGACGACGCATCCACTAATTGCGGATACAAAAGCGCGGGACGTAAATTCGCGTACAAACCCAATTGTGAACGAATTTTCAATAAACCTTTTTCTGGTCGAATTGAACGATCCAATTTATCCCATTTTGGGCCACCGACCGCACCTAATAAAATGGCATCAGCAAGACGTGCGCGCTCTAAAGTTGAATCGGCAAGTGGAACACCATGCACATCGATTGCACAGCCACCCATTAATTCATTTTCAAACGTTAAGTCCAAATTAAATTTAGCATTAACCAGGTCCAATACTTTACGCGCCTCACGCACGATTTCCGGACCAATGCCGTCACCTTCCAGAATTACAATATGTTTACCCACATCAATCTCCAATAAAAAATTATTTCACTACATCAAAAAGCCAGGGAGCGTCGATACGTTTTTTGGCTTCATAAGCGCGAATAGTATCGGCATGCTCCAGTGTCAAACCAATATCATCCAAACCATTTAATAAACAGTGTTTGCGAAATTCATCGACATCAAATGAAAAGCTTTCACCACTTGGCGTTTTTACAATTTGCCGGGCCAAATCGATAGTTAACTCATAACCTTCCATTGCGTACATTTCTTTAAACAGCTGATCGACCATTGATTCGTTTAGTACAATAGGCAACAAGCCATTTTTAAAACAATTGTTATAAAAAATATCAGCGAAACTCGGTGCAATCACGCAACGGAAACCATAGTCGTCCAATGCCCATGGCGCATGCTCACGCGATGAACCACATCCAAAATTTTCACGCGCCAGTAAAACTGTTGCGCCTTGGTAACGTGAAAAATTTAACGGGAAATCAGGATTAATGGGGCGACCTGTGCATTCTTGATCAGGTTTGCCTTCGTCGAGATAACGCAACTCATCAAACAAATTTTTTCCAAAGCCCGTGCGCTTGATGGATTTCAAAAACTGTTTGGGAATGATCATATCAGTATCAACATTAGCGCGATCCATAGGAGCAGCAATGCCAGTTAAAATCGTAAAACTTTTCATATCTGCACCCGTTTATTAAAAATTACGCACATCAACAAAATGACCGGCAATTGCCGCAGCGGCCGCCATAGCCGGGCTCACTAAATGCGTACGACCACCGTAACCTTGTCGACCTTCAAAGTTACGATTTGAGGTTGACGCACAATGTTCGCCATTACCTAATTTGTCAGCATTCATTGCCAAACACATAGAACAACCCGGCTCACGCCATTCGATTCCTGCGGCGATAAAAATTTTGTCCAGTCCTTCTTTTTCAGCTTGCGCTTTTACTGCACCAGAACCTGGCACCACCATAGCTTCTTTAACTGAAGACGCTTTAGTTTTACCTTTTACAACTTCTGCCGCAGCACGAATGTCTTCAATACGCGAATTAGTACAAGAACCAATAAAGACGCGATCGACATAAATAGATTCAATCGGTTGATTGGCTTTTAAACCCATATATTGCAAAGCGCGAATCATACCCTCGCGTTTTACTGGATCAGATTCATTGGCAGGATCAGGCACTCTATCGTCAATAGCGACCACCATTTCTGGCGAAGTTCCCCAACTTACTTGTGGTTTGATTTGCGATCCGTCCAACTCAACGATCAAATCAAAATGCGCAGCTTCATCACTCACAAATTCACGCCAATTTTTCACAGCCTTTTCCCACATATCACCTTTCGGCGCATAGGTGCGACCTTTAACATAATCAATTGTGGTTTGATCAACCGCCACCATACCAGCGCGAGCCCCCGCTTCTATGGCCATATTGCAGACTGTCATGCGCCCTTCCATGCTCATATCGCGAAAAACTTGTCCACCGAATTCCATCGCATAACCCGTTCCACCTGCGGTGCCAATTTTGGCAATAATCGCCAGCACAACATCTTTGGGCGTAATACCCACACCTAATTTTCCTTCTACTTTAACGAGCATATTTTTCATTTTCTTCGCAACCAAACATTGGGTCGCCATTACGTGCTCAACTTCGCTGGTGCCAATACCATGAGCCAAAGCCCCTAAAGCACCATTGGTTGCCGTATGCGAATCACCACAGACAACAGTCATACCAGGTAAACAGGCACCAGTTTCCGGTCCTATAACATGCACAATTCCCTGGCGAGAATCATTGATTTTATATTCAACAATTCCAAATTCATCACAGTTATCATCAAGAGTTTGCACCTGAATAAGCGAGACCGGATCTTCAATTCCCTTCACACCATTAGCACGCTCTTTTTGTGTCGTGGGAACATTGTGATCGGGCGTAGCTAAAATCGAATCAACTCGCCAAGGCTTTCGGCCAGCAAGACGCAATCCATCAAATGCCTGAGGGGATGTCACTTCATGAATAATGTGACGATCAATATAAATAAGAGCCGAACCGTCCCCACTCTCTTTAACAAGATGGGCATCCCAAAGTTTGTCGTAAAGTGTTTTTGCCATTTTGTGCTCCACAGAGACCTAGCGATTGAATTTGAAACTGTGACAAAGTTTAAAGCTGCTATAACCATAAAACAAATTTATTATTTTTATGATTTGCATTCTCTTTGGGAATGGATTAAAAATATCGACTATGGATACTCAGCACCTCTATGCATTTACCGCCATCGCCGAAGAAGGCTCTTTTTCGGCGGCAGCTCTCAAGCTTCATCTAACGCAACCCGCAATTAGTAAACGTATTGCGTTGCTAGAGGATCAACTCGGTACTCGATTATTTGATCGTGTAGGTAGACAAGTCGTTTTGACTCCTGCAGGTATTATTTTATTAGAGAAAGCCAAACATATTTTATCAGAAGTGGCTGCGGCACAAAGAGCGATTGCAGATTTGAGTGGCTATGTCCAGGGACAACTGAGCATTGCAACCAGCCACCACGTGGGTTTGCATTATTTGCCACCTGTTTTGCGCGAGTTTTCCAATCTTTATCCTCAAGTAAAGCTGGATCTACATTTTCTGGATTCTGAGCAAGCTTATGAGGACATACTTCAAGGCAAATATGATTTGGCGGTTGTTACACTCTCACTTGAACAAGATCTTCACTACCAGCATTACACCATTTGGCATGATCAACTCCAGTTTGTAGCGGCACCCGACCACCCACTGGCAAAGAAAAAGCGTCTGCAACTGGCCGATCTAACACAACATCAAGCCATACTGCCCGACCTGCAAACTTACACTACCAAGTTGATCAAGCATTTATTTGACCAGGAAAATCTTTCGTTGAATATCACAATGGCAACCAATCATCTTGAGAGCATCAAAATGATGTTAAGCATTGGACTGGGCTGGGGTGTCTTACCGCATAGGTTAATTGATGACCAGCTCAAACAACTTAACGTGAAACATTCAGCTTTAATTCGTCCACTTGGCATCATTCACCACAAACAACGCAGCTTAAGTAATACAGCTAAAGCATTTATTGAACTGACACAGCGACAAAATACATCTAACTAGTCTAGAGTTAGGTCGAGATTTTTATTTCATTATTAGAGGACAAATTATCATGAGAATTTCAAAAATTTCCTTGGCACTGGGATTCACCTTTTCAGTTCTAACTTCAGCCAGTTACGCAGATACCATTTTTGGAGTCTATGCAGGGGGAGGTAAATGGACTTCTGACTATTCGGGCAAAGCTGGTGATCCATCTGTTACGACTAAGGATTTGGGCTTCACTGACAGCAGCAACTCATTTTATTACATCGCTATCGAGCATCCAGTTCCGATAATACCCAACATAAAAATTCAACATCAGGAAATCCAGAGCAGCCAATCTGCAACCCTGACACAAACATTCGGTCTTGGAGATTCAACCTTTACTGCTTCAACCAGAGTTGATTCTGATTTCGATTTAAGCTCCAACGAAGCAACCCTGTATTACGAAGTACTCGACAATTGGTTGAACCTGGATTTAGGTATTACTGTTCGCCAATATGATGGTTATCTATATGCTAAAGATTCAATGAATAACAGCGAAAAAGTCGACCTGGATGTAGCTATACCTCTGCTTTACGGAAAATTTCAATTTGATCTTCCATTGTCTGGACTATCACTCGCAGTCGAAACTAATTTTGTTTCATATCAAGACAACCGTTTAATGGATTATCAAGCAAAAGTGGCTTATTTATTTGATTCAGTTTTGGATTTAGGTGTGGAAGCGGGTTATCGCAAAATGAGCTTGAAAGTTGACGATAACGACACTCAAGCTGATCTTGACTTAAAAGGTCCTTATGTTGGCGCTATGCTACATTTTTAATCTAACGATTTTTAAACCAAAAGCAAGGCATGGAAGCCTTGTTACTTTATTTTTTCTATATCAGCGATAGAGTCAATAATAAAATCCGGCACCACTGATGATTGATCGCAATAAGCTTGTCGGAATTTTCCAGTTTTTACCAAGCACCCTTTAATTCCTATCAATTGCGCACCACCCACGTCACTGTCAATATCGTCTCCAACCATGAGAGTTTCTTCCGGCTTCACGCCAACAGAATTCAAAACACGAAAGAAGAAATCGCGATTTGGTTTGCCCATAGCAATCGCAGTTTTATTACATACATATTCTAATCCAGCCACAAAAAAACCAATGTCGGCCTTTAAACCATTTTCTGTTTGCCAAAAACGATTTTTGTGCAGCGCAATTAATTCTGCACCTGCATGCATGGCATTAAATAATCGATTAATAAGCGCAAGATCCCACTGATCACCTATATCGCCCAATAAAATAAAATCAGGATGTTCTTCATCCCATTCGAAATCGACAAAATCAGATTTAACTGCATCAGCAACCAGAGGCCATAAACGTAAAGAGCGTCCAATTTTTTTCTGCAACTCATGAAGTTCGAGGTGAGCCGCCTGAGGAGCACTGATAAGCTCATGAGGTTCAAACTCAAACCCCATAGCCCTCACTTGGGAAACCAACTGGTGATGAGTTTTGGTGGTGGTATTCGTTAAAAAACGAACCTGAAGATTCGCCTCTCGTAATTGTTGCAGCGCACTATGAGCGCCAGAAATAGGTTCATCGCCGACGTAAAGCGTCCCGTCCAAATCCAGCAATACCAGTTTTAAATTTGCACTCATGATGTTCACCTTGCGTCAAAAGTGAAAGGAATAATTAACAGCAACAGCATCACAAAGCAAACTGGATTTAATTGAGCACTTTTCCTTTCAGACCATAATAAGTACACATAGCCTTATTTTATACAGATAATTGACAAAATTTCCTCCACAAGTTGACTTAACTAGGTATACTGACCCAATAATTGATCATATTGCAGGATAGAACTATGAATACCCCACAAATTGATGACCTAAATGTTGTTTCTCAGGAATTATTGATCTCTCCTCAGAACCTAAAGGACAAAATTCCGCTAACAGATAGAGCCCGTCAAGTCGTAACTGAAGGCCGTGCAACTGTACGCAATATTCTGGATCGCAAAGATCATCGTATTTTTATTGTGATAGGCCCCTGCTCTATTCATGATGTGGTGGCAGCTAAAGATTACGCGCAGCGCCTTAAAAAACTGGCTGAAGAAGTCAGCGATACCATTTACATCATAATGCGTGTTTATTTTGAAAAACCTCGCACAACAGTTGGCTGGAAGGGGCTGATTAACGACCCTCATCTTGATGACTCATTCAAAATTGAAGAGGGATTGCATATTGGCCGACAATTGTTATTAGACATAGCCGAGATTGGTCTGCCTACGGCCACAGAAGCCTTGGACCCTATTTCTCCGCAATACTTGCATGACTTAATAAGCTGGTCTGCAATTGGCGCACGCACGACTGAATCGCAAACCCATCGCGAAATGGCAAGCGGATTATCCTCTGCAGTAGGATTCAAAAATGGTACAGACGGTGGATTAACTGTAGCTATCAATGCGTTGCAATCAGTATCCAAACCCCATCGTTTTTTGGGTATCAATACTAAAGGTCAGGTGGCAATTATCCATACGCGCGGCAACGGATATGGCCATGTTGTACTGCGTGGCGGCAATGGCAAACCTAACTATGACTCAGTCAGTGTTGCACTTTGCGAACAAGATTTGACGAAAGCCAAGGTCGCTCAAAATATTATGGTCGACTGTAGCCACGCCAACTCCAATAAAAACCATGAACTGCAAACTTTGGTAATGGAAAATGTTGCCAATCAAATTGTTGAAGGCAATAAATCGATTATTGGCTTAATGGTTGAAAGTAATATAGGTGCTGGCAGCCAAAACATACCAGCCAATTTGTGCGACTTAAAATATGGCGTATCAGTGACAGATGCTTGTATCGACTGGGAGACCACCGAAAAAGCCGTAAGGCACATGCATTCAACACTTAAAGACATATTACCCACGCGTTAAATATCCGGGCGAGGCCGCTCGCCCGATCATTTCGTCAAGTTATTGACTTGAAATGTAAATTCTTCCGACATTTTTTTCGATTTGCTCTGGTTATTTTCAGAAACGAATGTTAGATTTTGCCCAATAGGAAATACTTCCTCCCAGGATGATTAATCAACAATAATTTTAGCCGGCCCAAGCTGTGCTACTAATGAATAGTTTACCTGGAGCACACACTATGGCGTTTTATCAACCATCAGCAGAATTACCCTTCTCACCACCTTTATTTGATACTCCCAAAGAAAGCCATACCTTTATCCAACAAGATCGTGCTTATTTGTTAGATGCTCTTAATCAAGGTCGCTTGACTCTCAGCTTGAGCCCATTACTTGGATGTGACTATGTCTTCATCAAACATCAAACAGATGAATGTCTGATGGATTATGAGAATATCCAGCGCACCTTAAGTGACATATTACGATTACTCTCTTTGACGCCAAAACAAACTATATTAATAACACTCTGTGACACCTCCGATGATATGCCTTACCAATTTTCACGTTACGATTTTGTTTGGACAAATCAAAATGCAGAGTCCGTCACAAAAACTGATATTTCAGAAAATGAACAAGTTGATTTTATGGAAATGATCTATAACTGCAGCTCTCCTATCTAATTCATCAAGCAGCTCCTAAGGGCTGCCTTTGCATGATATTTCCGTTATAGTGACCCCTCCCTTGCTCCGTCATACTACTGGGCATTTATATCGCAATGACTTTTTGAGACCAGAACATGCCAACGGTGGTTTTTAAATCTGTAAAAAATACTTTGTTTGCTTCTCTTATTTTGGCTGTATTTTTTGCCTGCGCAGAAACACCAGCCAAACTGGTTCCTACCAAGGAACAAAGCAAAGCAACTACAGAAATTGTACAACGATTAAGCGGCGATCATTTTCGTGAGCAAGAATTTAACGATCAACTCTCGTCGCGTTTTTTTGATGAATACATAAAATCACTTGATGCGTCACGTTATTTTTTCCTGCAGTCTGACATCACAGAGTTTGAAGCTTATCGAGGCAGTTTTGACGATGACTTTGCAAAAGGTAAATTAACTAAAGCATTTGCAATATACAATCGCTTTAATCAGCGTTTAACTGCACGACTGGAAAAAATTATCGCTGATTTGGATGATCCAAAAGTGGACTTCAGTTTTGACACCACTGAAACCATCAATACTGATCGAGAAAAATCGCCTTGGCCAAAAGATCTAAAAGAAGCTGATGAACTATGGCATAACTATTTGAAATCCAATTTGCTGAATTCAATTTTGAACGGTAAAAGCTTGGCTGACAGCAAAAAAAATATGCGGAAACGCTATGCCAACCAACTGAATAGAAACAAACGCATTGATGCAGAAGATGCTTATAGCATTATCATGAACTCATTGACTATGTTATATGACCCCCATACTAATTATATGTCACCTGAAAATGCTGAAAATTTTGACATTAATATGTCATTAAAACTGCAAGGCATTGGCGCGGAGTTGCGCAGTCAGGATGAGTACACAAAAGTTAATCGAATTATTCCGGGAAGCCCAGCGGCGCTGCAAGGCATTTTGGCACCTAACGACAGAATTCTGGCAATCGCACAAGGTGAAAAAGGAAAATTTGTGGATGTAGTTGGCTGGCGTCTCGATGAAGTCGTTCGATTGATTCGTGGGAAAAAAGGTACCATCGTTAAATTGGAGGTGGCATCAGCAAAAGTTGATGATAGTGACACTCACACAATAGTTATTAAACGCGACGAAATTAAACTGGATGAACAAGCGGCGAAAAAAGCTGTTTTCGAGGTAACTACCAAGAACAATAATAAATTCAAACTGGGTGTAATTAATTTACCCGCGTTCTACATGGATTTTGAAGAAGCACAAAAAGGTAATCCAAATTATCGCAGTGCAACTGGTGATGTATTTCGATTACTGAAAGAACTTACCGATGCCAAAGTTGACGGTATCATCATTGATTTGCGTAACAATGGTGGCGGCTCATTAAGTGAAGCTGCAATGTTAACTGATCTATTCGTTGATCCAGGTCCTGTCGTACAAATTCGCCATGGTGCGGAAATTACTCGGCAACCCCGCGCTCAGTATCCTGCATTTTATCGTGGCCCCATTGTTGTATTAGTCAATCGCTTGAGTGCTTCAGCTTCCGAGATTTTTGCGGGTGCTATACAAGATTATGGTCGCGGCTTAATTGTTGGCGAAGATACCTTTGGCAAAGGCACAGTGCAAAACAAAATGGATTTATCCCACGGTGACCTGAAAATTACTGAAGCAAAGTTTTATCGTATATCCGGTGAAAGTACGCAGCACCGCGGTGTGGTACCTGATGTCAAACTACCCGACTTGCTTGACACCAGCGAAATTGGTGAGAGCAGCTTGGATAATGCTTTGCCTTGGGACACAATTAATCCTGCTCCTCATAGATCCTATTTTAAATTAACAGACTATCTCCCCAGTGTTGAAACTGAACACGAAGAACGTTTGGATAAAGATGCCGAATTTATCTACATTGAAAAACAACGTAAACTATACGAATCTATTTCTAACAAAAAAGTATATTCATTAAATTTACCCATTCGTCAAAAAGAACAACAGACTCTCGAACAACAATCATTAAAAATAGAAAATGAACGTAGAGCGGCTAAGGGTGAAAAACCATTTGAAAATTACGCCGCATTAAAAGCCGAGAAAGACCCGGAAAATGAAGACGAAGATCCAAAGCCAAAAGATGACAGCATCAAACCTGACAAAGACCCTCACTTGCAGGAAGCCGGTCATATTCTGGCGGACTTTATTGAACAATTGAACAACTCCAGTATTGCGGCTCACTAATGAAAGCTATTTCATTTAATGTAAACAGTATTCGCACTCGCGTTCATCAACTTGAAGCCTTGATAGATAAACACGACCCCGATTTTATCGGCCTTCAGGAAACCAAAGTAAACGACCCGGATTTCCCTCTTGAGGAAATAAAGTCGCTGGGTTATCACCTGGAGTTTTTTGGTCAGAAAACACATTATGGTGTTGCGCTTTTATCTCGTTATCCGTTTAAAAAAGTCTTCAAAGGATTTCCAGGAGATGCTGCAGATGCACAGAAACGCTTCATCGGAGGGGAATTTGACACGGAAATTGGCAATTTAGTTTTATTTAACGGTTATTTTCCGCAGGGAGAAAGCCGTAGTCACCCGATAAAATTCCCAAATAAAGAAAAATTTTATGCTGATCTGCAAGATTTATTAGGTCATTCTTTCTCACCTGATCAACAGCTGATTGTGATGGGTGATATGAATATTTCACATCAAGATATTGATATTGGAATAGGCGAAGTGAATCGTAAGCGTTGGTTAAAAACCGGCAAATGTAGCTTTTTACCAGAAGAACGCGAATGGCTAGATCGTTTATTGTCTTGGGGTTTACATGATAGTTTCCGCAGCTTGAATCCAGACGAAAATAATCTATTCAGTTGGTTTGACTATCGTAGCGCTGGCTTTGAAGACAACCCAAAACGCGGCCTGCGAATTGATCTCATACTCGCCACTCGTTCTTTATTACAAAAATGTAAAGCGACTGGTATAGATTACGATATTCGCGGTATGGAAAGACCCTCCGATCACTGTCCGGTTTGGGCCGAATTTAATTAATCCATATGATCTGTAACATCAGGTGAAACGCAGAAGGATGCGACCTCGCATCTACTGACATTTTTAAGCTATCAAACATGTCAGGATGTTTAGAGCCTATCATTTTTGTAACAAAACAAAACTGTCGGCGACTAATAGAAATTCATCTTATCAGGAGTCATAACATGCCGTCAGGATACACTCACAGCACCTCCCAGCCCTCATCAATTCAACAGCACAGTGCCAATTTATTCTCACGCACACCCGATTTAGGTTGTGCGGATGATTTGATGATGCGAAAAATATTGCGTCAATATTTCATCGATACCTTTGATCGTTATGAGTCTTTATTTAATTGCTTGGCAAGCGAAGAAGCCTATTACACTAAATCCACTAACCTGCGCCACCCTTTGATTTTTTATTACGGTCACACAGCAACATTTTTTGTAAACAAATTATTACTGACTCGCTTGATAACCCAGCGTATTAATCAACAGTTTGAATCTATATTCGCCGTAGGCGTTGATGAAATGAGCTGGGATGATTTAAATGAAGCTCATTACGACTGGCCCACTCCCAAAGAAGTAAAAGCTTATCGTGATCAAGTCAGAAAATTAATCGTTGATTTAATTGAACAAGCACCACTAGCGACACCTATCGATTGGCAAAATCCCTGGTGGGCTATCATCATGGGAATAGAACATGAACGCATTCATTTAGAAACATCATCAGTACTCATTCGCCAACACAAACTGGAATATGTAAAACCCTCTACACCTTGGCAAGCCTCTACCGAAACCGCTAAAGCTCCATTGAATAAATTTATTAATGTACCTGCGGGTAGTGTTGAATTACATAAACAGTTTAGTGATAGAGTCTATGGCTGGGATAACGAATATGGAATACATCTGGCCGAGATACAGGAATTTCAAGCCACTCAATATTTGGTGAGTAATCAAGAGTTTTTGCAATTTGTCGAAGCCGGCGGTTATGTTAATTTACACAATTGGGAAGAAGAAGGAAAAAACTGGCTGTCATTTACCAAAGCGCAACATCCGACATTTTGGGTTAAAAAAACGCAGGGATGGTATTTACGATTGATGACAGAAGAAGTGCCCATGCGCTGGGATTGGCCAGCAGAAGTTAATTACCATGAAGCAAAAGCATTTTGCAATTGGAAAAAATCTGAAACGGGTTTGGCTATTCGATTACCTACTGAAGATGAATGGTATCGCCTTTACGATTATGCAGGGCTAAGCGATCTATCCGAAGAAAAAGCCAATGCTAATTTACATTTAGATTACGCCGCTTCACCATGCCCGGTTAATAAATTTGCTCAAGGTGATTTTTTTGATATTGTTGGGAATGTTTGGCAATGGACTGAAACCCCAATTTATCCCTTTGAAGGTTTTGAAGTTCATCCAATTTACGATGACTTTACCACGCCAACATTTGATCAACGACATAATCTCATTAAAGGTGGCTCCTGGATTTCCTGCGGAAATGAATCGCTCAAATCCGCTCGCTACGCCTTTCGTCGCCACTTTTTTCAGCACGCAGGTTTTCGTTACGTGATTTCAGAAGATATGAAACCAACACCTAATTCTCATTATGAAACAGATAAGCTTCTATCCGAATACGCTGAGTTCCATTATGGCGATGAATATTATTCTGTTCCCAATTTTTCAAAAAGTCTGGCGCAACTTGCCATTACAACTCATGCAGATAGACCCAAAAAATCAGCGCTGGATTTAGGCTGTGCATCAGGACGCGCGACCTTTGAACTGGCAAAACATTTTGATCATGTCACAGGCATAGATTTTTCTGCTCGATTTATTGCTCAGGGTGTGCAACTTGCAAGTAATCATCCTCTACGTTATGCATTGTGTGACGAGGGTGAATTGGTTTCCTACAAATCGCGTTCACTTGCAGAACTGGATCTTGCAGAGGTTCGCGAGAAAGTCCAATTCTTTCAAGGTGATGCTTGTAATCTGAAACCACAATTTACCGGCTTCGATTTTATTCTGGCTGCAAATTTACTTGACCGCTTATACAATCCAGCCAAGTTTCTTACGCAAATTCATGAGCGATTACACATTGGCGGCCTGCTTATGTTGACGTCGCCTTATACCTGGCTCACCGAACACACACCGCGCGAAGCCTGGATCGGCGGCTTCAAAAAGGATGGCGAGAATTTCACAACTCTGGATGGATTAAAACAATTATTGTCGTCACATTTTCGCTTACTACAAGAAGCACAAGAAGTGCCTTTTGTGATTCGCGAAACCAAACGTAAATTTCAGCACACAGTTTCTGAAATGACGTGTTGGGAAAGGATTAAGTGATTCACCCCCTCCAAACCTCCCCCTTGGCAAGGGGGAGGAACTTTACTCCCTACTTAATACAGAGTGAAATCTGTCCCCTCCCCTTGCCAAGGGGAGGGTTAGGGTGGGGTGAGAATTTAATCGTAGACTCAAATGAAAAAAATTAATTTCGATAAAATTATTCACCGCGAAAAAACCTTATCCACCAAATTTGATGGGCGTCAGGCATACTTTGGCAACTCTGATGTTTTACCACTTTGGGTTGCGGATATGGATTTTGAAGTACCGGAATCAGTTCAATTGGCATTACAAAAACAAATTAGTCACGCCGTTTTTGGTTATAGCTTTTACCCAGAAAGCCTTTATCAATCTATCGTCGATTGGTTTGCACTGCAGCATCAATGGCAAATTGAACGTGAATGGATCTTAATGGTTCCTGGTGTAGTACCCTCGCTTTACGCAACCGTTCTCGCAACCACTCAAGAAAATGATGGCGTAATTATACAATCGCCGGTTTATTTTCCTTTCTTTTCAGCTGTGACGCATAATCATCGACGCTTGGTAATTAATAAATTGCAGAATCACAACGGACATTATCAAATTGATTTTGATGATTTGGAAAAGTGTGCACAACAAGGCGCTAAATTATTGATGCTTTGCACACCACATAATCCGGTTGGACGAGTTTGGAATCCACCAGAGTTACGAAAAATATTGGAAATCAGTCGTCGTTATAATTTGACCATTTTATCCGACGATATACATTGCGATCTGATTTACAGCAATTACCAACATACCATGTTGCAAACTCTTGCAAAGCCTGAGGATAAAATCGTCACCGCAATCGCTCCCAGCAAAACATTCAATATTCCCGGACTCGGACTTTCCGCACTGGTTGTCCCCGATGCAGACATCAGAAGCTCAATTAAAAACGAGTTTGGAAAATTGCATGTCACCAATCAAAATCCTTTAAGCATTATTGCGTTTGAAGCTGCCTATCGCGGTGGTGATGATTGGTTAAGACAATTACTGATCTATTTAGAAGCCAATTGTGATTTTGTGATTGATTTTCTTCAAAAAAATATTCCAAAAATTAGCGCGAAAAAACCAGAAGCTACTTACCTAATCTGGTTGGATTGTCGAAATTTACATATGAGTGACGCAGAATTGCGGCGGTTTTTTATTGAAGATTGTAATCTGGGCTTAAACCCTGGCGCCGTGTTTGGTGAAGGCGGTAGTGGTTTTATGCGCTTAAACATTGGTACCCGTCGAGAATTGATCGCGCAAGCACTGCAACAAATTAAAGATGGCATTAGTAGACTTAATCCGAATGATTACTGTATTTAACAGGCCTTTTCTGGGAAAATAGCGTACTTTTCCTATCTAGCTTGTAGCCATCATGAATACCGCCAAACATCTTTTCTCCTATCCAAAGCCCCCACAGACCAGAACCTATAAGCCTGCGCCCTTTTTACCTATGAGCCGGGCGGAAATGAAACAACTTGGCTGGCACACTTGCGACATCATCATTGTCTGCGGTGACGCCTATGTTGATCACCCCAGTTTTGGTATGGCGGTGATTGGTCGGTTTTTAGAAGCTCAGGGTTTTCGCGTCGGAATTATTGCTCAACCTGATTGGAAATCAGCAGATGCTTTTAAAGCACTTGGCAAGCCGAATTTATTTTTTGGTGTTAGTGCTGGCAATATGGATTCGATGATTAATCGCTACACTTCTGATTTACGTTTGCGATCGGATGATGCCTATACCCCCGGCGGCAACGGCGGTAAGCGACCCGATCGTGCAGTGACAGTTTACAGCCAACGCTGTAAAGAAGCGTATAAAGATGTGCCCATTATTATTGGTGGTATCGAAGCCAGTTTGCGACGAATTGCACAGTACGATTATTGGAGCAATGAAGTTCGTCGTTCAGTGTTAATTGATTCCACGGCAGATATTTTGCTTTACGGAAATGCTGAACGTGCAATTGCTGAAATTGCACACGAATTAGCAGCCGGAAAAAATATAAAAGAATTAGATTCTATTCGTGGCACCACGGTTGTTAAAAAAGAAATTCCTGCGGGTTGGACGGAAATTGATTCTTCACGAATTGATTGGCCAAGCAATATTGATAAGATTCCAAATCCCTATGAGTATCAACACAACAGCAAATCTTATATAGACGCAGCACAAACAGATTTAAATAATTCACAAATCGGTTTGCGTCAACTTGATACTGAAAAAATGGCAGAACAAATTGCCCAATTAAATCCAGAAGCAGCAGCAAAATTAGAAAATCATGGCTGCCCTGCACAAATGCAAGAATCAGAAAAAGCCTTTGATCCAGATGAACCACAACCGATTCGCATCATTCCCATGCCTTTACAAAATCGCAGTGAATTAGCGGATAACGAAAAAGTCTATGTACGCCTACCCTCTTTCGACAAAGTGCGCAACGATCCTATTTTATATGCCCATGCTTCGCGCGTTTTGCATCAAGAAGCGAATCCCTACAATGCACATCCTTTAGTTCAAAAACATGAAGGTCGCGAAATTTGGGTAAACCCACCACCCATTCCATTAGAGACTGATGAGCTTGATGGCGTTTTCGACTTACCTTACGCTCGCGTTCCACATCCTGTTTATGGTAAAGAAAAAATTCCTGCTTACGACATGATTAAAACATCTGTCAATATTATGCGTGGGTGTTTTGGTGGCTGTACGTTCTGTTCGATTACAGAACACGAAGGTCGTATTATTCAGAGTCGCTCTGAAGAATCGATACTGAAAGAAATTGAATTGATTCGCGATCAAGTACCAGGATTTACCGGTCACATATCCGATCTCGGTGGCCCCACCGCGAATATGTACCGATTGACCTGTAAGGATATGCCGACGCTCAGCATGTGTCGCCGATTATCTTGCGTTCACCCAACTATTTGTAAAAATTTAACGACCAGTCATAAACATACAACTCAACTCTATCGCGCCGCCAGGAAAATTCGTGGCGTGCATACCATCTCGATCGCATCTGGCTTGCGTTACGATTTGGCAATACAAGACCCAGAGTATGTAAAAGAATTAGTGACACATCATGTTGGCGGCTATTTGAAAATTGCACCCGAGCATACAGAAGACGATGTGCTAGCGCAAATGATGAAGCCAAAGATGAACAGCTACAATGAATTCAAACGTATGTTTGAAAAATATTCGAAAGAAGCAGGCAAAAAACAATATTTAATTCCCTACTTCATTGCATCACATCCCGGTACTAAAGATGAGGATATGGTGAATCTTGCACTCTGGTTAAAGAAAAATAATTTCGAAGTCGATCAGGTGCAAAATTTTTATCCATCACCCATGTCATTAGCTACCGCTATGTATGTGAGCGAACGCAATCCGCTAAAAAAACTGACGTACAAAAGTAAAAAACTTCCCATTCCAAAAGGTGCAGATCAACGTCGTTTGCAAAAAGCGTTATTACGCTATCACGATCCCGCAGGCTGGCCCATTATCCGTGAAGCCTTACGTAAAATGCGCAAACCACATTTGATTGGCAGCAGTGTGTCAGCCTTGGTTCCTGACGAGCAAGCTGAAAAATCAAAACGTAATGTTTACAACAAACCTGGTGTTAGACCGAATACAAAATCTAACAAAGCAACACCATCAGCAGCAAAACCAAAATCATCTGCCAAAAAAGCATTTGGCGATAAATTTGAAAGTGCTCGTAAATTTAATGCTCAGAGTAAGAAACCGCCGAAGAAGTGATTGAAGAATAAAAAGGATTTTTTATGAGTGAAGAAAAAGACCCCACCCCAGCCCTCCCCTCGGTAACTGTTCCTGCGTTACTCTACCTTCTGCATCCATGCAGTCGTTACCAGAGGAGGGAGTTCTGACAAAAGTCACCAAATCCACCCGCATCCATTGTATTAAATAAACCTGCCCCCATTAATTTGAAATCATTCTGCTTTGACTCATATCCAGTTGGAATTCATTATGTCCGAATCAAATTCAGCGCCAATAACTAAACGCTTAAGTCCTTTACTCGGCTTGATTCCCTTTCTAAAACCTTACTGGCTGCGTTGGCTTTGGGCATTTATTGCATTGGCAGTTGCTGCTGGGGCAACGCTCAGTCTTCCTGTCGCTTTTCGCTATTTAATCGATACGGGGTTTTCGTCTGGACAAAGTGAACATTTAAATCGCTATTTCATTTTGCTCTTCGCATTATCAATAGTTTTGGCTGTAGCGACCGCATTACGCTTCTATTTCGTTTCATGGTTAGGTGAACGAGTTACTGCCGACATTCGCAGTGCAATCTATGCGCATGTATTACGCATGAGCCCGGAGTTTTTTGAAATCACCAAAACCGGTGAAGTACTTTCGCGATTGACAACAGATACTACACTCATTCAAGCGGTTGTTGGCACCAGTTTGTCTATGGGATTACGTAATGCGTTTATGCTAGTCGGCGGTATTGCCATGTTAATTTTCACCAGCCCTAAATTAGCTGGCTATATTTTAATTACCTTAATTTTTGTGATTGCACCTATTTTAATTTTTGGTAGAAAAGTTCGAAAGCTTTCGCGTGATAGTCAAGATCGAATTGCCGACGCCAGTGCTGTTGCAGGTGAAGTACTTAATGCTATGCCTACGGTGCAATCCTATACACAAGAATTCAACGAAAGCAGCCGCTTCGATCGTTCAGTTGATGCAGCATTTCGCACAGCACTATCGCGGATTCGTGCGAGATCAATGCTAACTGTGATCGCTATAGTATTTATTTTTGGTGCGATCACTTTTGTATTATGGCTGGGCGCCCAAGCGACTCTTTCTGGAGAAATGACCGGCGGGCAACTTTCACAATTTATTATTTATGCAGTTGTCACGGCAGGCGCAATTGGCGCTATTACAGAAGTCTGGAGCGAATTACAACGAGCAGCAGGCGCTACTGATCGCCTAATGGAATTACTCCATGCAAACTCACCTTTAATTGAAACTTCACAACCTAAGTCGCTGCCTCTCAAAGGAGAAGGCATAAGATTTGAAAATGTGAATTTCTCTTATCCATCACGACCTGAAACACTTGCCTTAAAAAACTTTTCGTTAAATATTCGTCACGGCGAACATGTTGCGATAGTCGGTCCATCAGGTGCTGGGAAAACAACTTTATTTCAATTGTTATTTCGTTTTTATGATCCACAATCAGGCAGCGTGAGTTTTAATGGAGTTGATCTACGTGATTTAACCTTTAAAGACGCTCGCCAACCTTTCAGCGTAGTTTTGCAAGAAACAGTTATTTTTGCCGATAGCGTGTTAGAAAATATTCGCTACGGAAATCCAACCTCTACCCTTGAACAAGTTATATCGGCCGCCAAAATGGCAGCTGCGCATGAATTTATTGAAGCATTACCACAAGGTTACAATACCTTTTTAGGTGAACGCGGCGTAAGGCTTTCAGGAGGACAACGACAACGTATTTCCATTGCACGCGCCATTTTAAGCAATCCACCGATTTTATTATTAGATGAAGCAACCAGCGCACTCGATGCTGAAAGCGAACGTCAAGTGCAACAAGCCTTAGATAACGCCGCGAAAAATCGTACCACTTTAGTCATCGCACACCGCTTGGCAACGGTGCAAGCAGCAGACAGAATTATCGTCATGGAAGCGGGTGAAATTGTTGCAGAAGGTACTCACACGCAATTGCTATCGGAAAGTCCTTTGTACGCGAGGCTGGCAAAGTTGCAGTTTACGGATTGATTAGTGAGCCCTATAAAAGACTCACTGATCAGCCATAAAGTAAATCAAAACACTATTTTTTTACTGAATTTTGAATTCAACAGACAGTTTTGTTTCGTATTTTACTTCATCAAAAGATTTTTCAATTTGACTTCGATCTGACGCAGCCATTTTTGCAGAAAAACTACCGCCATTCCCTCTTGCTGCAGTAACAACAATTTCTTCGACATCATCGGCGCCTTGTGTCGGGTAGATACCTTGTGAATTTTCAGAAAAGGAGACAGGAGTTAACTTCACGCCCAATGAACGTTCATAAAAGGCCTTTCTTGCCAGAACTTTTTCAAGCGCCTTCTCTTTTACTTTTTGTACATATAGATCTTTTTTGGAATGTTCAAAAACTGTACTTGATATTGAAGATTCCGGATAGGCATCTGAAATTTCAGCAATTTTTTGTAACTGTGATTCTTCAGTAATAGTGACAGACACTCGATTAACCACTTTAAATGAATCCGGCTTTTTACCAAACCACCCATATTGCGGCGAAGATGAAAATTTCGAGTTTTTGATTTTATCCGAGGCAAGTCCTATTGCCAGTAATTTTTCAACTATCGCTTGTCGAATCCTTGAATTTGCTTTCATAGAATCCGATGTTTGTTTATCTTCAGTAGTAATCACCAATGTCACTATAGCAGTATCAGAATAAGACTTTTCTTCTGCATTTTCAGTAATCACCACGCGATTTTCTTTAGGGTATAAAAAACCCTTAAGATCATCTGGACTACCTTTAATTTCTGGTTCAGCAAACGCAATAGACGAACATAAGGCAACAACAAAAATTAAATAGACTTTCATTTTATTCCCTCTTATTAATGATGTTAAATAACGATAACTCGAAAGCAAGCTTACATTAATCAGCTGAACCTTAGCTAACTAATTACTCATAGAAAAATATCTGCGCTATCTCCTTTGCCTTTTTTATTGATGATGACAAAACATCGACGACAAATTGGGTCTGGAAGGATATTATTGATCCTCAGAACAAAATTACGATGCCATCAAACACGATGAGCGCAAAAATAACATTTCATTCAAAAATAATGGTGGGCTAACGGGTGATTAAAACCCCTTTTGATCAACAACTTGCGAAGATATTTTCTAATATCGATACGCAGCGCGCAGTGTTGTTAACACCTAACCAACGCCTTAGCCGCTTTTTCATTGACCGATATGCAAGCCTGCAATCCCAAGGTGCCTTCGGTTCGCTCAAATGTCTGGCGGTAAATCTCTGGATACAGGAGCTTTGGTCTGATTTGCAGTTTCTGGACGATCACCCATTTAGCAGTCATGCGATTTTAACTGGGTTTCAAGAAAACCTGCTCTGGGAAAAGGTACTGGAAGAATGCCCGGATACTCCGCCCCTAATTAACGCTCGCGCTACCGCCAGGCAAGCTCAGGAAGCCTGGCGTTTAGTTCATGAATGGCGTTTGAATTTTGATCAACTACAAGAAGCCGCGCTTCAATCGGGCGATTCTTTCCTGTTTCAACGCTGGGCCAAGGACTTCGAACAAGCCTGTCGGATGAAACAATACTTAAGTGCGGTGGAATTACCGGCTTTGTTGGTCGAAAGACTCGAAAAGCTCAATCCCCTTCCACAAGAAATCTATCTTTATGGGTTCGATGAATACTCCCCTGCTCTACAGAATTTACTTTCGGCACTGGAAAATCTCGGCACTAAGATTTCACCATTGGATTTACAAGTAGCTCAACACAAAGCGCAACGAGTGGAATTTACCAATGAACAGCAGGAATTGGAATCTGTTGCACGTTGGGCCAGACAGCAAATTGAAGCAGAACCTGATCAAACCATTGCTATAGTAGTCCCCGATTTAACCGCTCAACGTGCGCGCGTTGAGCGGGTATTTATGCGTGAATTTGAACCACAATATATTTTTCCGAATCAAGCACAACATGCCACCGGATTTAACATTTCTGCCGGTCAACCACTTGCACAAGTACCCTTGGTTAAGGCCAGTTTGGCGGCATTGCAATGTCAGTTGTCGTCACTGGATATTGATCAGTTGTCGTCATTGTTGCTCTCACCTTTTATTGGCAGCGTTCATGACTTGCCAAATCGTGCCTTGCTGGATGTTGCACTGCGTGATGCAGGTGAGCTGAATTTAACGTTTCAACAATTTAAAACACTAATCGGTGAAAATGTTGCGCAGCTGAAAGGAGATAATCAACTTCTTGATGCAGAGAGACTGGATTTTTATCAACATTTATCCGCAGTAGATTTATTACGGAAAAAAATTAAAAGTCTTGTGCAATATCCGAGCGAATGGAGCCAAACATTTGTGGATTTACTTAAGGCATGGAATTGGCCGGGTGAACGAGAGCTGGATACAGTGGAATATCAACAATTGCAAAGCTGGCAAGGAATACTCGAAGAATTTTCAGGGTTGGATTATTTCTTAGGTCCTATCAATCAAAGTAAGGCAATAGAAATATTTAGCCTTGCCTTACAGCAAAGCAGTTTCCATTTGCAAACACGGAAATCACCTTTGCAGATTTTAGGTTTACTAGAGGCTGCTGGACTGGTGTTTGATCAGCTTTGGGTAATTGGTTTGGACGATGATACTTGGCCACCGCTGGCAAAACCCAATCCGCTTTTGCCGATTCATATGCAAACGCAATTAAACTTGCCACAATCTTCGGCCACGCGTGAATTTCATTTTGCACAACGACTAAGTCAACGACTGGCACAAGGCAGCGTACAATTAATCGCAAGCAGCGTGCAATCCAAAGGTGACAAACAACTATCGGCAAGCCCGTTAATTGCAGAATTTCCGCTACTCGATTTTACAATCTCTGCAAAAGATAATTACGAACAACAACTATTTTCCAGTCGCAGTATTGAAACCATTTTAGATTATGACGGACCACCTATTGTTGACCTCGATGCTGTTCGTGGCGGCTCCCAGATATTAAAAAGTCAGGCCGCGTGCCCCTTCCAGGCTTTTGCTCGTTATAGATTGCACAGCAGCGAAATACCCACACCCGAGATTGGTCTCAATAATTTGGAAAGGGGTAATTTATTACACAAGGTAATGGAAATTATCTGGCGAATTTTGCAAGATCAATCGCAATTACTGGCGTTATCTGACGATCAATTGCTGTCATTAATTCACAAAGCTACGGCACAGGCGCTCATGGATATTAGACACAAGCGAGTTGCCGGCCAGCGTTTTTTAGCATTGGAAACACAAAGATTAAGCGCACAAGTTTTACATTGGCTTCAATTGGAAAAGCGACGCCAGCCGTTTAAAGTGTTATTTAATGAAGGACGAAAAACCGTCAAGCTGGAAGAAATGCCTATTCATATTCGCTTTGACCGGGTCGATGAATTGAATGATGGCTCACTCTTCGTTTTGGATTATAAAACAGGTACAACTAACATTCGCGACTGGGCAGGTAATCGCCCCAACGAGCCGCAAGTTCCACTTTATGCCGTTGCCAATGCCAGTCGTGTAGTTGGCGCCGCATTCGGACAAATATCAGCAGCCGAAATTGCTTTTAAAGGCATTGCCCAAGACAGCGAAATAGCACCCGGACTGATTGATGCCGAAGATCCTGGAAGATTGGATTTACCCAATAACTGGGCTGATATTTTATTACACTGGGAAAAAACATTAGCGCGATTGGCTCAGGAATTTTTAGCGGGTTCAGCTGCGGTAGATCCAAAACAGCCCGCACTCACCTGTCGTTATTGTGAATTACAATCCTTATGTCGTATTCGCGAACAATTTGATTTTGATTCAACGAATAATCAAATCGAATTCGAATCCGACAATTTATCAGATGCAGGAGACTTTGCTGATGCAAAATAATCTTGCACTTCCACCCGATTACCGCGAACGCGAATTAGCGCTCGATCCAGGTCGCTCATTTATTTGTGAAGCACCTGCAGGCAGTGGCAAAACAGAATTACTCACGCAACGTTTTTTAACTTTATTAAGTCGTGTTGAACAGCCAGAAGAAATTTTAGCAATTACCTTTACACGAAAAGCTACAGGTGAAATGCGCGAACGTATTTTAAAAGCGTTGCAAGACGGCAAAGGATCAGCTCCCGAATCCAGTCATAAGCAAGTAACCTGGAAATTGGCCAGAGCAGTTCTGGCTGCTGATCATGAGCATCAATGGCAATTACTGGAAAATCCATCGCGCTTACGCATACAAACTTTCGACAGTTTATGTTCATCGCTCACACGTCAATTACCCTTGGAATCCAGCTTGGGGGCGCAACCACAAATTCAGGATGACTCCAGCGATTTGTATCGCAGTGCCGTGCGCGCGTTATTAGGCACATTGGAAGACGATACGCCTTGGGCAGCATCTTTAAGTAATATTCTCGGACTTTTGGATAATCGATTTGAGAAATTTGAATCACTGATGATGGATATGTTGGCACGTCGCGATTCCTGGTTACCAATCTTATTGGCGAAATCGTCTACTCAAGATATTCGGCAAACACTGGAAGACAATTTTTGCAGCGTTATTAGCGAGAAAATTGCAGCTGTTCGTGAAAAAATTCCTACACACTGTCATAAAGATATTATTAATCTAGCTTCTTATGCTGCAGCTAATATCCGTATTCATTTCTATCAATCAGATATTCTGAATTGTATTGATATGGATCTGCTATTCAATCAGTTGCCCGAGTCCAAACCAGAAAATTTACCCATTTGGTTGGGTATATCCGAATTATTTACCACATCCACTGGTAGCTGGCGAAAAATGGTAACTGTTAAAACCGGTTTTCCGCCAGGTAAAAATCGTGAAGAAAAAGATTTGAGCAAAGATAAAAAACAACAGTGGAACAATCTACTCGATATTTTAGCCCAGCGTGATGGATTGCAAGATGATTTTAAAAATTTGTGCAATTTACCTACACCGACATTAGACACAGAACAGTGGAAAATTCTACAGGCACTATTTGAGCTGCTACCAGTTTTAGTCGCTCAACTTACGCTAATTTTTCGCGAACAAAATACAGTGGACTTTGTTGAGCTGGGACTTGCAGCACGCCGCGCACTGGGCGACTTGGATACGCCATCGAATTTAGCACTGCGCATGGATTATCGATTACGCCATATACTAGTAGACGAATTTCAAGATACATCTTTAAGCCAAATCGAATTGTTAAACCGTTTAACCCAGGGTTGGGAAGTTGGTGATGGTCGCACACTATTTTGTGTGGGGGATGCCATGCAATCTGTTTATGCTTTCCGTGGCGCTAATGTTGGATTATTTTTGCACTGTCGCGAACAAGGCTTAGCTCATGTACTACTGGAAAGCATTCGCTTACAAGCCAATTTCCGATCACAAGCAGGCATAGTGGATTGGATCAATCGAGTTTTTTCATCAAGTTTTCCACAACAAAATGATATTAGTAGTGGCGCAGTCAAGTATTCACCTTCTACCGCTATTCATGCAAAAGAAGAAGACGAAGCAGTTTATGTACACACTTTTGTCGACCACGACACTAACTATCAAGAAGCACAAAATATTTTAGATACCATCCGAAAAACACAACTCAATACGCCGGATGCAAGCATCGCTGTTTTGGTCCGCAGTCGTGATCACGCATCACATATTTTGCCACTGCTAAAAAGAAATGGGGTTCGCTATCGCGCTGTTGATCTTGAGCCGCTACAAAATCATGCGGTAATTCAAGATCTATTAGCCCTAACACGCGCACTATTACATCCTGCTGATCGTACTGCTTGGTTAGCTATTTTACGTGCACCCTGGTGTGGATTAAGCCTGGCTGATCTGGACGCAATCGCCAATTTCATTAAGCCTGAAATACAAGGGGAACCCGAAATACTAAGAGAATCTGAGATACAAACGGAACCTGAATTACAAATACCAGAAGAATCAAAAAGCGAACAAATAACTCAACCTGGCAATCGAAAATTTCGTTGGCCAACATTACTCGAACAGGCACAAGCATCCTTAGCTCTATCGCTAGAAAAAAATCGTGTTAATGATATAGATAATATTCGTCAGTCCGATCTGTTTACTCCGAAATCAATTCCACTGTATGTAAACCAAACCTTTGCTATCAGTGAAGAAGGTCAAAAGAGTTTGCAACGCGTTTTACCAATTCTGCAATCAGCGGTAGAACAACGCGACCGCAAAACCTTTCGTCAATGGATTCAAGGCTGTTGGATATTATTAGCTGGCCCTGCCGCTGTTGAAAGTGAAACAGCTCTACATAATGCGGAAGTCTATTTTGATTTGTTGGAAAAATGGGAATATGCCAGCAGCTTGCCATCATTTGATCTGTTAATGCGTCATGTTGAAAAACTTTATGCACAAGCCGATGTTAGTGCTGATGATCGTCTGCAAATTATGAGTATTCATAAATCCAAAGGGTTGGAGTTTGATGTGGTGATAGTGCCATCACTGCACAGAAAATCCGGCACTGATGATTTGCCTGTACTGCTCTGGCAACAAAGACTCAACAATAAAGGCCAACCAGAGTTATTAATGGCTCCGCTTACCGGTGGCAAAACTAAACACGTAAGTTACAATTACTTGCGAGAAGAAGAAAAAAAGAAAACACTATTAGAAAATTGCAGATTACTTTACGTAGCAGCAACTCGTGCGCGTAAAAAATTATATTTATCAGCACTGGTTGAACGAGATCCTAATGACCAATTTCTGCTAAGACCTCCGACTCCGCATTCGTTATTAAGCAATATCTGGGATGCCGTGAAAAATTTAGTATCTCGTGTTGAAAAGCCAATAAATGACGCGAATAAAATACCACTGCAGGACGTCAACGAAAAAACATTTATACCAAGATCCGTCTATCGTATTGCAAAGGAATGGCAGCCATGCGACTTAGCAGAAGTTCATTCACTCTCAGCATTTATTCCTGAATTCGACTACCAAAACGAATCCAACAAAATCAATCTGGAATTAACAAACGCTACACCTCGGCATGTCGGCACAGTTGTACATCGCTATTTGCAAGCATTTGCTGAAACAGGTCTAAACAGCTGGTCAGAATATCGTATTCATCAATACAAAAATAGAATAGAACAAGCACTAAAAATTCTCGGCGTGCACATTCGTCGATTACCGATCGCCATTGAACGCGTAACAACTATTCTATGCAAGATATTACAAGATCCAAAAGCCTCAACAATCTTTGCAACTGACTATGCTTTCTCTGGCAATGAATTCGCAGTTACACTCAAAACCAATTCCGGCACCACCAATTTAATTATTGACCGGGTTTACCAAGATAGCGAAGGCACGCTTTGGATTATCGATTACAAAACCAGTGAACCTGAAGAAGACCAAACACTTGAGGAATTTTTACTTCAAGAAATAAACGCTTATCAGCAACAGCTGGGATTATATAAAAGAGCCATGCAGGGATTAGGTTATCAAAAAATTAAAACTGCTCTGTATTTTCCGGCTGTGTGTGTGCTTAGGGAATTTGAAATGAATAACTTTTAGAAACTCTATGCAACTACTATTGACGCGGCACTAGTAGGGCGGGTCAAGACCCGCGGGTGCGAAGTGATATTTATCAACACACAACAAACATAATAATTAAAAAATTTAAACAGCTGAATGTTATAGATTCTAACGTAAATGCAACGCGGGTCTTGACCCGCCCTACATAGACCGCAAAGCAAGCCGCTCAATAACTACGACTATTTTTCATCAATAACTATTTCACCACCAACTTCTTCATATCCACACAACGCTGACTTTCTTGTACTGCAATTTTTAAAGCGCGGTTTATTACCGGGCTTAATTGTGAATATTCATCTGAAGCTGCTGACAAGCATTGTACACTGGTCGAATAGCAAAGTCGTGGCAGCATTTTGTTGAGGTAAATTTCTACGAACTTACTCTCCCGTTCTTGATGCAATTTAGGGATATTGGATAAGATTGAGTCGAAATATTGACTGCGGTATTCCGGCTGCGCGGTTGGTAGCATATTCATCATTAGCAATCTTGAAGTCGCCAGTTTATAAGCTTGATCTTTAGCAATTAATTTTTCAAAAAATTCTTGCTTGATTGATACGTCTGGCCTGACGGCTTCGCTCACTAGCGCCATTTGTTGACCTGGATCACTGGTATCTTTTTTCTTTTCTTTTTCCGTTAATGCTTTGGCATTTTTGTGATTAAATAAATTGAGTCTAACCAAGGTTAGCCAACGTCTGTCCTGATCAAATACCAAACCTGATACCTTCTGCTTCCCACTTAAATAATTAGCCAGACGATTCAACGCAGTTGAGGTGTAAGCCAGTTGTACATAACTATCAAACCAGATTTTTTGGATATCAGATCCCGCTTGTGCTTGTTGCAATTCTCGCCAACTGATTTTTTCAAGATTGGTTAATTCTTTATCGAACTTATTGTTATCATCGCGCATTTGCCAGAAATAATCGCGCATCGAAATCATTTTACTACTGGTAGCAGCGACATCTGCCGCATCACTAGATACTAATGAGCCATCCAATAATTGTAAGAACTCACTCAAGCTCATACGCTGATCCAATACGTCATCCCATAAATGCTGCCATAATTTTGAACGCATGCCTGATTTAAATTTTGGCAGGTTAGCTTTAACACTGGCCATGGATTTTGCATCCAAAGCAATTTTCATATACCCCATATCTCTAATATTGGGGTACACAAAGTCCGGACACGCGGTATTTTTTTTCAAATTTAATTCTGTTCTTGTGCCTGAGTAAACAAAGGGAATGACGTCTGTTTGAAAAATGGATTGTTGATTAATGGAGGTATCGACCTGATAAAAACCCAATTCAATTTTTTGCGTTCGAAGTGTTGGATGATCCGTAGGAGCCGACTGTAAAACAGAAAATTTTGATAGCGGTGCTACATCTTGCGTATCCCCACAAGCAAAATCAACTTGAATCGTATTAAGCCCCGCCTGATAAAGCCATTCCTGCGTCCAACCTTTTAAATCTTTATTCCCAGCTAAAGCAACCTCATCCATAAAATTACCGAGCTCCGAATTGCCGTAACTGTATTTTTTTAAATAATTAGCCACACCGTTGCGAAAATTATCCTCACCAACGAAGTAAGCTAATTGCTTAAGTACTGACGCACCTTTGCCATAAGTAATACCATCAAAGTTAGTAAAAGCTTCAGCCGTGTTGGCAACCGGCAATTCAATTGCATGAGTTGTGACTTGTTGATCTGTTGTATAGGCCCATTGCTTCATATTGTTATAAAACAATCCCCAAGCGTCTTCTTTAAACTCACTTTGTTTGGACTGCTGTAAGTACGACATATAGGTAGCGAAACTTTCATTCAACCATAAACCATTCCACCAATTCATAGTGACCAAATCACCAAACCACATATGTGCCATTTCATGCGAAATGACATTTGCCTGGCGAAAGCGCTCCAATCGTGTTTTGGCTCCACGCCCTACATAGATTTCGTTGAAAGTCACCGCACCTACATTTTCCATAGCGCCTGCATTAAAATCTGGCACTATCAACTGATCATATTTTTCAAAAGGGTAAATCAATTTAAAATAGTCATTGTAAAAACTGAAGCTCTCTTGTGTATAACCAAACCATTCTGGCGCATTCACATATTTCGCTATTTCTTGTCGGGCAAATAATCTTAGTGGAATTTTTCCGGAATTATCTTCCCAAACCTGATAAGGCCCGGCGTGAAGAGAAAACACATAGGATGAAATCTTTTCGCTCGCTGGAAACTTCCACAATTTCTTATTCTTATCATCACTAATTGAAGATTCCCGAGTTGTTGAAACCACCTGCCAATCTGAAGGGACTAATGCACTTAATTCAAAACTGGCTTTGATATTGGGCTGATCAAAATGCGGAAACATCTTGTTCGCATCATAGGGTTCAAAATTACTAAATAGATAAACTCTATTCGATTCAGGATCTTGATAACGATGCAATCCTGCACCTGCGTTTGAGTAATCATGCTCAAAGGTAATGCGCAGATGATTTTTTTCTTGTTTAAATAAACTGGCGGGCAATTGAATAAAATATTGCTCGTAAGTAAATTCAACTGACTTGCCGTTTAAATAAATGGCTTTAACTTTGCCGGAATTGAAATCAATGGTGACTGGCGATACGTTTTGTTTTGCCAATTTAAAATCAATAATAACCTCGCCTGAGTAACTGCTTGATGCATCATCCAAATCAAATGACAATTTATAACTAACATGGTTAATTTGTTTTGCTCGCATCGCGGCGTAATCTTGTTCCAGATAGGACACCATGTTACGTTCTACCGCCATAACTTCAGTTTTTATTTCCTGTTTAGGTTGCTGACACGCAGTTAAGAAACACGAAAACAAAACAATTAACACTAATCTGAACATCGTTATTTTTCCTGACCTTTTAAACTTTAGATGGATTTAGATAGCACATAGTACAACACAGCTTCATTCCCGTGAATAAGTAGATCGAAGTATGCAGTGGAACAATACAGGAGCAATTTCCAATGCTGGAAGCTTGAACTCTAAGTCTAGACCAAATATTTTATTTTTCTGATTTACGAGGCAAGATGATAAATTATCTCCCAATAAAAAAGCCGTTGATTTTCACCAACGGCTTTTTTGTGAATTTATTTATGTAACCGCATTAATTTCCATAACTCATCAAACGCTGATAACGACGCTCTAACAGTGCATCGATAGGTTCATTATTGAGAAGGTCCATTTGAGCAATTAATCGATCGCGTAAAATGTCTGCCATTTTGTCGACGTCGCGATGCGCCCCACCCAAAGGTTCAGGAATAGTTTCATCAACAATACCCAAGTCTTGTAAAACTTTAGATGTGACACCCATGGCCTGTGCAGCTTCAGGAGCCTTAGCGACCGTTTTCCAAATGATATTGGCACAACCTTCAGGGGAGATCACAAAGTAAGTGGAGTATTGAAGCATATTGAGCTGATCACCCACACCAATCGCCAAGGCACCCCCAGAGGAACCCTCACCAATCACAGTACAAATTATCGGAGTTTTAAGGCGCGACATAACGGCGAGGTTTTTAGCAATGGATTCAGAAATACCACGCTCTTCTGAATCTATACCAGGATATGCACCGGGTGTATCAATTAAAGTGAGGATTGGCATCTTGAAACGTTCCGCCATTTCCATCAAACGCAAGGCTTTACGATAACCTTCAGGCTTCGGCATACCAAAGTTACGCATGACTTTTTCGCTGACACTACGGCCCTTTTCTTCGCCTATGATCATGACTGGCTTGCCATCCAAGCGACCAACTCCGCCAATAATGGCTCGATCATCGCCGAAATGACGATCTCCATGCAACTCATCAAAATCAGTAAACACACGGGAAATATAGTCAGAGGAATAGGGACGCAAAGGATGACGCGCAACCTTTACGGTTTCCCAAGCTGTGAGTTTGGAATAAATGGACTCAGTTAATTTTGTACTTTTTTCACGCAGCTTGGTGATTTCGTCACCAAGATTGACATCGCTTGCGCTAGCCACCAGCTGTAATTCTTCAATCTTTGTTTCGAGCTCAGCTATTGGCTGTTCAAAATCCAGAAAATTTAGATTCATATCAAACTCTTATACGTCTAACGATCGGACTTAGCCAAGCGGCGATAATCGCCTACCCGGTCGGTAATGGGGCGCTACATTACGCGAAAAACCGCTGTTAGTCGAACATTTTTGAGTTGGATCACCGCTATAAAAGAGGGCTTTTGAAGCAAAAAAACTGATCGGAATTTACTGGCCAGTTTAATATCTCTCCAGTTACTGCACGTCTCTATCTAAAGATTCCAATTCCAAAAAGGGTGAAGCGTCAATTTCATTTGCGTTCATCATATCGGCCACGCGCTGAATAGACGAAATTATCATGTGCTTTTCCCAGTCTGCCAGCTGCTCAAAACGATCAACAAAAAAATCCTGAAGAACTGTTGGTGCCTTCATCAAAATCGCTTCACCATGCTCTGTCAAAAGCAAATGTACTTTTCGTTTATCCGTTAAAGATCTCACTCTCGATACAATTTCACGAGACTCCAAGCGATCAATAATGGTGGTCACGGTTGCCTGACTCAGACTCATTTCTCTGGCAATTTCTTTAATAGTTGCACCTGAGTTTTGCTTAATTAACTGCAATAAACGTAATTGTGGCCCTGTCACACTAGCTGTTTTGACAAGCTGCTTGGAATGCAAATCAATTGCCCGGATAACACGGCGCAAGGCCGTCAATGCTTCATCTATTTGGTTCATATGTAACTCAAGTCGTCAACAATTGGCTTACTATACCCGACTGCACAGGTTCAAAATATAGCCCTCGTTTGGCCGCATCCCAGACTAGACCAGCCTTTTCTGTCCCAGCAAAACGAATCACAACCAGAGATAAGTCTAAATGTAGACCTTCATTTCAATTTGAATCTCCCAGTTTTAGGCAATGTGATATTCTGCGGCATCCGCGAAAAAGCCTGCTCAGGGCTTGTTTACGAAAGTTAATATGAAAACAATATTCAAATAGATTTATTTACAGTAAATTTTCGTTGTCGATTCAATTAGGAAAATCTGATGCGTTCTCTTGGTATTTGGTTAGTCTCTCTGTTTAGTCTTGTAGTTGCTACTCCATCCTTCGCCTCATCACATGGATTGAATCTTACCCATACTACTATGGGTTGGTTTTGCGTAGGCTTGTTTATCCTGGCTTATGTTTTTGTGATGCTGGAAGAAGTCCTGCATTTACGAAAATCCAAACCTGTATTAGCTGCGGCGGGAATTATCTGGGTATTGATTGGATGGATCTATGCGCAACAAGGTAATTCACATCTTGCTGAAGAAGCATTTCGACATACCTTATTGGAATTTGCAGAATTAATGTTGTTTTTATTAGTGGCTATGACCTATATCAATGCCATGGATGAACGCGGATTATTCAATGCCTTACGTGGCTGGATGATCAAAAAAGGTTTTAGCTACCGACAACTATTTTGGATTACCGGCGCTCTGTCCTTTTTCATTTCACCTATAGCCGACAATTTAACCACTGCCTTATTGATGTGTGCGGTGGTATTAAAAATTGCTGAAAATGAAAAAGCTTTTATCAATATGTGCTGTGTCAATATTATTGTTGCAGCTAATGCTGGCGGTGCATTTAGTCCATTTGGCGACATTACAACCTTGATGGTATGGCAGGCGGGCAAAATTGACTTCTTTACATTTTTCCACCTGTTTATTCCGGCACTGCTAAACTTCTTAGTGCCCGCAGTTATTATGAGTTTTTTCATTAAAAATCGCCCATCACTCAAAGATGATGAAGATAAGTTTTTAGAAACGCTCACTTATAAGGAAGGTGCTTTTCCAATCCTATTTCTGTTTTTAGCTACCATTGCCAGTGCCGTTTTAGGTCACATAGTCCTGCATATGCCTCCAGTATTAGGCATGATGTTAGGATTAGCTTACTTAAAAATATATGGTTTTTATCTGCGAAAAAGAGGGATTGTTGATTTAATGCAAGCCGAGCAAATTAAAACAGATTTCGTTGGCCCAAGTAATTCAAATCCTATTACCGATATTCCTCTTCCCTTCGATGTATTCCAACCTCTTGCTCGATTGGAATGGGATACATTATTGTTTTTTTACGGCGTAATTTTGTGTGTCGGCGGATTGGGATTTTTAGGTTATCTTACGCTACTGTCTGAATCCCTTTACGGAAATTTTAGTGAAACCACATCAAATATTAGCCTGGGTTTAATTTCCGCAATCATCGATAATATCCCGGTGATGTATGCGGTGTTGACTATGGCTCCAGACTTCTCGACAGGTCAATGGCTACTGATAACTCTGACGACTGGCGTAGGTGGAAGCATGTTATCTATAGGATCTGCCGCTGGTGTTGCATTAATGGGACAGGCGCGAGGCTCTTATACTTTTCTCGGTCATTTAAAATGGGCGCCGGTTGTTGCGCTAGGCTATATCGCCAGCGTATATGCTCATCTTTGGTTAAATGCTGGACTCTTTAAATAAAAAATGATTCAGAGTTGGAATTACCATTCAATACCTTTTTGCGCTTTAACACCTGATTGGAACGCATGCTTAATTGATTTGACTTCGCTGAAAGTGTCAGCAAGATCTTCTAAATATTTTTTTGCACCTCGTCCGGTAATGATTACATTTTGATTCACCGGACGATTCTGAATTGCATTGATCACCATTTCTTTATCCAGATAATGGAAGTTGAGCATATAAGTTAATTCGTCCAGCAACACCAAATGAATATCTGGATCACGAAAAACATGTTCGCACTCTGCCCAAACTTTCTCCGCTGCTGCCTTATCTGATTCAGCGTTCTGGGTTTCCCAGGTAAACCCCGTTGCCATGACATAATATTCGAGCTGTGGACTGACACCACGAAAAATACTTTCAGTTAAAAAGTTTTTTTCGCCGCATTCCCAGGTACCTTTAATAAATTGCACTATGGCAACTTTATAGCCATGACCGAGGCAACGTAACGCAGTACCAAATCCCGATGAGCTTTTACCTTTACCATCACCGGTCAATACAATCACAATACCGCGTTCCTGATCAGCTTTTGCGATAGCCGCATCCACTATTTCTTTGCGTTGCTGCATACGCTCTTTATGGCGTTGTGATTTGTCGGTCATTTTTCTGCTCTCCCCTACCCCGTTTTAAAATGTAAAATCCACACCAATATAAGCTGCCTGACGATAAGTGTTATAACCATTAGCTTCTACATATTGTTGATCAAGTAAATTTTCAACACGAACAAATGCTGTTATTGATTTTGATGCTTGCATTCGAATATGCAAGTCGACCATTTCATAATCTTTTAACTCTAGAGCACCGACATCAACACGATCTTGCACACTGCGATAATTGATACCCAATAACCAAACATCATCAGGCGTGAAATCAATACCCGAGTTTGCGGTAAACTTTGGCTTGCGAACGCGTGGACTACCGCTACTATCTTCTGCATTTAATCGAGTTATATTGGTGTAAATACTTAACTGATCAATTAATTGCAAACGTCCAACCCACTCGACTCCTTTGGATTCACTTTTGGGCGCAACTTGCTCATAAGTGTAGCTTTGATATGAGTAAGTAATTTGATCATCAACTGTTTGATCAAAATAAACCAACTCAAGTTGTAACTTATCATTAAGCTGGTACTCAAACCCAACATCATATCCATCACTTGATTCTGGTGTTAAGTTAACACCTCCATATTGTTTATTGGTTGTATTTTCATACAAACTCGGCAAACGAAAACCTGTCCCTGAAGTTGCTTTGAATTTTAGCTCACCATTTAAGACATCAGGAATAATATAAGCCAAACTTAAACGATGAGTATTAAAATCACCAAAATCATCGGTACGATCCTGTCGACCACCAAGAGTAACAAATACTCGCTCAAAAAATTGGCCTTGGTATTCTGCATAGGCTGCGGTTTGATCACGAACAATTCCACTCTCTTCAAAATCGTTAGCAGATTCTTCTGTTCGTTTTTCAATTCCGTAAATTAATTTTAACGAATTGGACCAACGAGTATGTCCACTTAATTCCCATCGATCTGTTTCGCCTTGATAGTTATAAAGTGATTTTATTTTATTTTCATAAGTATCACGATACATATCACCATGAGTGTAAGCAATTGATGCATCACCTGAATCGTAGTGATAATTAACTGCTGTTCGACTATTAGTTTGATTAAATTCTTCTACACAGACATTGGTCGTCGGCCAACCACAACTATCATATTGATTGATTGCGTGAGTTGTACGACCTACAACTTCCGCTCGAATACTGTCGTTGATATTCCAACCCAATCGCAAGTGACTGGTGTTATTTTCATAACCATCTTTGTCCTGAGTCACATCCGTAGTTTTCGCATTGATGCCATCGCTCTTGACCTGGCCACTACTCACGAAAACATCACCCAGCGCATTTGCAATATTTAAATTTCCTTGTAAATTAGACGTGGCATATCGACCACCCTCATAAGCAACATGGCCTTTCGTCCCTTCGTCCACTGCAGCTGTCGACAACAAGATCACACCACCCGCATCGGCACCGTACATCAATCCTTGAGGGCCGCGTAGCACTTCAATACGGGAAAGATCATTTGCCATCATATGTTGAATTTGCGGTGCAGCTTGTGGACCTGTGACATCAGTAATATCAATACCATCAATTTTTACCAAGGTACGAAACCCCTCTTCACCACGGATACTGATGGATGAATTTTTTCCCATACCACCAGAATTTGTGATGCTGATAGCCGGCATTCCACGCAATAAATCTTGCGTAGACAAAAAACCTTTTTCTTTAATCGATTTTTCATCTAACACAGATACTGACGTCGCCACTTCACGCAATGGCATTTCTACATTTGATGAAACCACAATGGTTTCTATTTCATCAGATGAATTTTCTTTCGAATTTTTCTCAAGTGCGAAAACCTGATGAGAAATAGCCAATAACCCCAGTAAAACGATTAGAGATTTTCGATATGATAGAACAGAACTAAACAACATAAACGCCTCAACCTGACAGGATGAGGGAGGGGAAGCGGAAAAAAACAAACAAAGCGTTAATCATTTTCCACCTATGAAGCCCTCCGCTACATAGTGAACAAAAATGAGTATTTTCTCTCGAAAATTGGACTCGTATGTGAGGCTGGTATCGGACTCATGTTGCTATTGTGAATAACGAAACATTTACCGTTGCGGGGGCAGTGTCGGGATTGCAAGATAACTTGCGCACCGATTTCCCATTTCATCTAACCTGTATGCTTTCGCAAACCTTAGACACCTCGGGAGCGCAAGTTACGTGTACCGGCCTGGAGTGTCAAGAAAAATGCCCGCATCAGCGAGCATTTTTATCTAACAAGCTACAGATGTTTTATTTTACAAATTCAATATAACTGGTGAATAAGTAACCGTGGGCTTTCTCCGCCGAGATGATATTGATATACAAAGGCACGAGCCCCTTGCGAGGTTTATCCAGTTTGGAATTGATAACAATTTGCTCACGACTTTTTGCGGCAGCTTTACCTGTAGCAATCACCGGGCCTTTGGCATCACCTTCGCGAATTTCAAAGGTCCAGGCAGAAGTTTCAGAACCGGAGAAACCATAAAGGTTAATGTCTTTCACTTGAGTCAAATCGACGTGCCCCAGAGAGAAACCTATAGGCTCGGCGATCGCTTCCAGTTTCACCAGATCAGTATCATTAAAATGAGCGCGCTCGAGTGAATTCTTCAATTCATCATCTTGCAAATAATTATCCAATAGATGTTTAGCCGGCATCCAAAGATAATGTTGACTAACGCTGATGGCAGGAATCCCACCTTGAGCTTTGTCAGTGTAAGCAACAGACAACTGATAATTTACGGGATTTTTTTCATTAAACTTTTTTTCATTAAACTTGGGCAAGGACAATTCGCCTTTAAGTGGTAAATTTTTCGGTGCTTCATTGGCAAGTGACAAAATATAGCTTACCAACACGCGACGATTATCTTCCGTCAAACCGGGGAAAGCAGGCATGTTAAGTTCGCCCCAGGCACCATTACCACCGTTACCAATTTTGTTAATCAAATAGTCCATGGCTTTCGGATCTTGTTTGTATTTGGCCGCAACTTCTTTATACGAAGGACCAATTCTGCGTTCATCTACATTGTGGCAGCCCAAACAGTTGTTAGCATCGATCAAATCTTTTGCGACACTCGCCAGATCAGCTTGTTGATGACCTTCGGCTGCTGCAGTTTTTTCTGCCACCGCAAAGGATATAGTCGGATTGTTGGTATCAGTTTGCGCGATCACACCATCTTCTTTATCGCTAATCTTAATGTCATAACCAATCTTTTTAGTATCAGGCCAGTAGAACTGACGATTTTGCGATGTATTCATGGTAATGCTCGCTGGCTCATTACCGAGATCTATAGCAATTTTGTCTTCAGAACTTAACCCCGCGGTATCAGTGACTTTCAAACGTAATTCATAACGACCCGCCTCAGCAACAGAAACAATTTGCTCGATCGATTGACCCAAGGGTTTTTCAGCGCAGGCTGCATTAACGCAAGCCAAAGTCCACTGCAAACTTAATTTGTCGCCATCAGGATCATAAGCCTCTTTCGCGCTAGCTGTTAAATCCACTGGCACTGCCGCCTGGGTTTTATCCAGTTGAATTTTCGCAACAGGTGGACGATTGCCTTCACCTACGTACTCAAGACGGCTCAAACGCGCATCCGGGTTTTGGGTAAACCAGGACATGCCATACTCCAACACATAGAGTGTTCCGTCCGGAGCAAACTTCGCATCAATCGGTAATGCATATTTTATCTGTGGAGCAAAGGGTTCTATTTTGAAAATCTCACCCGTTTGCGAATCAAAACTTACGGCTTTTACCCATGAACGTACGAAATCTACGATAAACAATTTATTGTCGTAATAGGCAGGATAGCGATTGGTTGATGCCGGATAATTTTCAGAGTGATAAACGTCGGCAACTAACGCAGTTCGCCCACCGCTCCCCATTTCCGGAAATTCTTCAGACACTGCGTAAGGATAAGCAATCCAGGCAGGTTGTGCTGGCGGCAAATCCACCATACCCGTGTTACGGGGTGAGATATTTTTGGGGGCTTGTGGATCAACCCAATCACCGGTTTTTTGATTAACATAATCGTAATATTTGTAAGGTTGGTTTTTTCCAATCACTAAAGGCCAACCGAAATTACCCGCATGAGTTACGCGGTTAACTTCATCATATCCACGCGAACCTTTGACGTCATTGGTTTGGTTTGCATCAGGACCAACATCTCCATAGAACAAATGTCCAGTCTTTTTATCCAGGGTAATAGTGTAAGGATTACGTGCACCCATTACGTAAATTTCAGGGCGACCTTGTGCAACATCTTTGAATAAATTGCCTTCCGGAATTGTGTAACTACCGTCATCATTTACGCGAATACGCAAGACTTTTCCGCGCAAGTCCTGAGTGTTACCCGCACCGCGTAAAGAATCGTTGTGTCGTTTGTCGTCACGAAAATCCATCGGGCTGTAACCGTCCTGCTCATGCGGATTTGTATTGTCACCAGTGGAGTAATAAAGTTGTCTGTCACTACCAAATTGCAGATCACCACCTGAGTGACAGCAATTATTATCGACGGTATGTTGCAACACGACTTTCTCAGTCGAAGGATCAATTTGATTGTCTTTCCAATTAAAACGAACCAGTTGCTGTGAAATTTTGCCTTCAGCGTCTTGCACTGAATAGACAGTGTAAACATAAGGTTTGGTTGGGAATTCGGGATCAATTGCAACTCCCACTAAACCTAATTCGATGCGACTCATGAAAGTAGTATTTACTTTACCTGCGTCATGTAACTGATTGGTTTTGTAATCTACCCGCACCAATTTTCCGGGGCGTAAAGCAATCAAGGCATCGCCGTTAGGGAAGAAGTCAAATTTAACTGGCTCATCCAAATTTTCAATCAGGGTCTTTTTAACAAAGCGATTGGATTCTGGCCGCGAATGGTCATAGTTCAGTAAAGGTGTAGATGCTGTTTGATAATTTTTAGCAACTGCGTATTTCAATCCATTCACTAACAATTGCTGAAATGTAGGATTTTGAAATGTTTCTACACTGTGCCCTAAACCCGTATAAAAAGCCCTGCCACCATCATATTCATGAGCCCATGTAATCGGGTGATGATCGCCGTGTTCGCCGCCCTGATAAGTTTTTTCATCGACTTCCTGTAATACATGCAAGCCTTCGTACATATCGCGATAGTTGTACCATTCATCCGCCAGGGAAAAATCCTGGGGAATTTTTTCCAGTATTGGATCTTCTGGGCTAATCGAATAGACTTTTGCTTGTTGAACATTACTAGGTTGGCTCGGATGATTTTTAAAAACCGCACCGACTAAATTACGATACCAAAACCAATCGCCTTCCCATTCGGTATCTGCAGCGGCGTGTATTCCTACAAATCCGCCACCGGCTTGAATGTAACGCTCCATCGCCAATTCCTGATTGCTATCCAAAATATCGAGTGTGGTGTTTAAAAATACAATTGCATTAAATTGTTTTAAATCCGCATCATTAAAAATTGCGGCATCTTCTGTGGACAGGATTGAAAATTGTTCAGAGGCAGCCAATTTTTCAAAGGTCGATATACCTTCAGGAATCGAGTCGTGTCGCCAGCCTTTAGTCTTGCTAAATACTAAAACTTTAGCACCTGACAGGGAACTAACGACCTGAGGCACTTCCTTTGCGGAAGCAGATACATCAGCAGGAGATGTCGCACCTGGAGAATCGGGATCGCATGCCGTAAGTGCGCAGACCAAACCGGCTAACATAACAATGTAATTTATTCTGAACATGAAAGCTCCAAAAGCAAGTATCTAAAAAACCAAACCAGACCGAGTATAGTCATTATTCCCAGTCTAACTAGGTCTCTTATTTACCGCCTTCAGCTTTACAGAAATAAACGGAGATTAACCTAACCAGCGTTGTAGCTTTATTTCCAAGTCTTCATATCGTATTGGCTTGGTTATGGTCGCATCAATACCAGAAGAAGTGCAATTTGCCTGATCCTTTTCAGATAGCTGACCTATGGCTGTAATGATTGGCAGATGTCTCGACAGGTTTATACGCTCTCGCTCACGTATTTTCTCTATTGCAAATAAGGTTTCCTGTTCATGCATATCGTAATCCATCAATAACAAATCAAATTTTTCATTTTCTATGATCTGTAACGCGTCTGCTCCTTGTGAAACAAGGTGAACCTGACAGCCTAATTTTTTTAGCATGGCACTCATCACCATTTGGTCGACGCGCTGATCCTGTACCAGTAATATTTTAGGCATGATCATGTTGCCCAGAGTATCTTTGTCCTCTGACAATTGAACAGATTCGCTAAAGAACAATTTTTGCAACATAGTGTCGTATAAATGACGACGCATAATGGGTTTATCAACCAAACTTATTTGTGGATAGGATTGCAGATGCAAACGGGTTTCCGATGTATCCGATTGTAATTTACTCATCGCGATAACTTGCGGTATCGCGGAAAACTCTGGCTGTTTCGCTATCTCACGAGAAATCGTCAGGCCATTCATATTCGCCAAACGGGTATATATCAGTATCACGTCAACGGGATGATTTTTCTGCAATTCCCGTAATTTATTGAGTGCAGCTTCCAAGCCTGTCACCATCCAGATATGCATTCCCCAAGCTAATATCTCGTCTGCTAGAGCATTGCCATTGACTTCCGGTAAATCAATAAGCAATACATTCTTATTCGCTAATTTATGCTCTGTCCCCAAGCGATTTTCTTCATGTGAAACAACTTGTAATTCAACATTGAAATAAATTCTGCTGGTGCGATTTTTTCCTTCACGGATATGCAGACTTCCCCCCATACACTCAGTTAATCCTTTGCAAATAGACAAGCCTATTCCCTGCATATGAGTTTCACGACCCTCTTCTGCACCTAAAGTAGATCGACTAATGTTATCGCTGATCATGACCTGCAACTGACCCACATCATTTTGACCCTGAAGAAAGGTCACTTCCAAATAAATTTGTTCAATATCGGGAGCTTTCAATCCATAACTCAGCAATGTACTGAGGATTTGATTCAGTCGTGCCACATCTCCTTTCACTCTGGATGGCATACTGGCATCAAACATATAAAACAATTCAACGCCCTGCTGATGCGAGTCCAAAGAATAATTTTGTACGCACTTTTCCAGAACACGACGTAAATCAAACTCAATCAATTCCAACTTCAAAGCGTGTGTTGTAATTTTCGAGAAATCAACCACATTGTTAACCAAATCGATTTGTCTACCCGCGGCCTTGGTGGCCATACTTAATAGTTCACGATGTTGTTCCGACAGCTCGGTTTCATCAACACGAGACAATGTTTTTAATACATCGCTGATTGATGAACGAAATTCCTGACCTAAATTCGCCAGAAATTCATTTTTCAATTCTATTTGTGCTTTAGAAGATGCATGTTCTTTTTCCAATCCTTGTGCACGTTCACGCAGTGTTAGGTTAGCCTCAAGTCGCTCCCAATAGGCGTTGGATGTCACCTTACCCTGATGCGTTAACATGTAGTAAAACATCAGCATAATGCAACCGTAGAGCACGCTTTCTACATCACCCAATAAAATTGCGGTAACTGCAGCCGGCAGTTGACCTATAGCTAAATATATAAAGAGGAAACGACGATAGGGAGCAAATACATTGGCAACGGAAGAATAAAAAACAACAGAATATAACCACATCACCAAGGTTTCATTCTTCATCCCCAAATGCCAAGTGAGCGTTACCAGAATAACGCTCCACCAAGCAGCACCTATGCAGGATGCAAAAAAGTAAAGATTGCGCCAACGAGCCGGGCCTCTCGCATAGAGGGCATCAAAACGAAACAGAAAATAGGCACGCCATAAAGTCACCAATAACAAGCCGGTGACTAATACTATGGCTACGTTGTGTTCACTTCTTGAAAAATCACCATAGGTCATACAAAGAACAAATACAATAAAGTTAAGTATCAATCCGCGACGGCTATACTTAGCAACACGAGCGTCCGTATCTCGCATAATCGCACGATCTTTTTGAACTTTATTTTGCGGAACAAAAAATTGGAACATGTAAAATTACTCTAGCAAGTGCACTGCAATTTCTTTGATGACAAAAACCATGACCGCCAACCCCAGTACTCCGTATAGCACAAAAGTACCAAATTTACCGGCCTTGGATTTTTTGGCCAGATCGCCAATGATAAAAAACATAAAAATAACCAATCCACCAACACAAATATAGGTTGCCAGACTTTCAAAAAGGGTAATCGACATAAATTATCTCCGATTAAAGAATTTGAATTATGCTATTTTCGCTGGGGATATGCGAGAATAAACCGCGTATTTTTTCGGAGACATTTATGCGTGTTGCCAAGTTCATCGCCTTATCCCTTATCTGTATTAGCCTGACCGCCTGCGTTTCCTCCCTTATTTTTGGTAACCAAGCACAAAGTAAATTAATGTGGGCACTATTAAAACCCTTGGTTGGTTTTGATCCTAATGAAGTCAATCTGTTTGAAACCCCCATGATCAAAAATCGCATGACCAAATTACTGGGCAACAAATATGAGCCCACAATGAAGCTTTTGCGAACAGCTCAAGAAATTCAGAAAGAAGGAGCACTTTTTTACGTGAGCTCTCGCTATGCGCCACCCAAGTTTCAAGAAATCACCGATAAAGCTGCAATGGTGTGGAATGCTGATACCAATCAGATGGCAGTCCTACTGATCAAAGACGGTACCCCCGAAATCATTTCAGAACAAATGGATAAAACCAAGCAAACCATAACTCCAGTATTGCCAGTAGAATTACAGACAGCCTACAACAAGGCTGTAGAAAAGAATAAAGAGCTGGAGAAGATAAAAAACCACGTCGAAAATCTATCGGATACATTGGTTGAGGAAACCAACCAAATTACGACTGAGCTATTAGAGGAAGCGACAAAAGAAGACAAAAACGAGTAAGCCCCCTCTGATCAATACACAGGTATTTTTATTAATCTGTAACAATCCCGCTCTAATTACGTCAATGCACAATCTTAGCAATTGAGTGAATGGGAGTTACTAATGCAGTTTTTTACTAAACTAAACAGCCAACTATGCAATCTGGATAAAACTTTATCTCTGGTTATGAGTCCACTGGTTTCGCTCGGCTTAAGGATGTATTTGGTTCCCATCTTCTGGATGGCAGGGATGCAAAAATTCAATCATTTTGAAGATACTGTGGCTTGGTTTGGAAACCCTGACGGTGGCCTTGGCTTACCTTTTCCATGGTTGATGGCATTTCTCGCGACTGCCACAGAACTTATAGGTGCAATTTTTTTGGCACTCGGGCTTTTGACTCGCTGGATCAGTATTCCATTAGTTGTAACCATGCTGGTCGCTATATTCACTGTTCATATTGATAATGGCTGGCAAGCAATTGCTGATCCGCATGCACCCTTTGCTAATCAACAAGTCGTGGATTCAGCAGAAAAATTATCGCGTGCCCGTGATATTTTGCGCGAGCACGGGCATTATGGATGGCTGACCAGTTCCGGCAGCTTTGTTATTCTCAATAATGGTATCGAGTTCGCCGCTACCTATTTGCTTATGTTGTTGGCTTTGATAGCCTTGGGCTCAGGTAAATGGATCAGTCTTGATTACTGGATTATTTTTTTCCGGCAAAAATTATTTAAACCGAACAATAAGCAAACCGAATATGCAATTCAACGACGAAGCACATTGGATAGAGGAATTAATGCAGGGAAATGATGTTGCATTTGCGCAATTAATTCGCCAGCATCAAAACACTATGCTGTATTTGGCCAGATCCATAGTCGGTGATGTGTTTGCAGAAGATGTGGTTCAAGAAGCCTGGGTGTCGATTTACGCAAACATCGGTAAATTTGAACGACGCTCATCATTAAAAACCTGGGTATACAGAATTGTCAGTAATCTGGCAACAACACGCCGGCGAAAGGAATCACGAAAATCGTCTTTGGACGAATTGGATGGCGAAGTCTCCGGCAGTTATCTCGACGCCAGCAACTTCAAAAATGATGGTCATTGGAAAACGCCTCCACGATCTTGGCAAACGGAATCGCCTGATCAATTGTTAGAGGAGCAACAGCTTAAACATTGCATTCACAAAACACTTGATAAATTACCTGATTTACAAAAGAGCGTGTTTTTATTGCGTGAGATCGAACAAATTGCTTTCGAAGATATTTGTGAATTGTTAAATATTAGCGCGGCTAATGTACGAGTACTTCTACACCGTGCCAGACTAGAGTTAATGCAAATGATTGACCGTTATCAGGAGACAGGCTCATGCTAAAATGCAAACAAGTCGCCCGTCTTGCCAGTGATTATCTGGACAATAGTGACGAGTCAATTAATTGGAAAGTTCGTATGCATTTATTGATGTGCTCACACTGTCGTCGATTCGTTCGTCATTTAAAAATTACCAGAATTGTCACTCGCTCGGTTCTTTCTGAAACACCGGATACTGACGTTGATGACGTGTTAAGGAGAATTAAAGAAGCAGCCAAGCCACAATAAAAATAATTTACGCAGTATCAATCACTTTTAGATTACGCTGAATCAAATCCGGGTTGTTGTCGATAAAAACACTGCCCTTATCTTCAAGAATTTCTGCATTAATCAGTTGTGCTATTAAATCTTCGGTGATTTCTGTGTAGCCATTCAATTCTTCCCAACTGCCAGACGGTAAGGGCCAGCGCAAATCAACTTCAGATACAAAACCAATAATATCGCCTGGATTTTGCAAGAGATACCAAGTTGTCATAGCTGCACAGATCGCATTAGTTGCAATTTCTTTTGTCTTACTAACGGATAGATTCACATATTTTAAGGTTTCCTGTTTTGTGACATTCACCAATTGATAAGTTGTACTCATAATAATCTACCGCTCTATAAATTAAATACTGGAAATAAACCCTTAATGCCACCAACAATAAACTCCACCGCAATTGATACCAAGAGTAATCCCATAACTCGCGTAGACATAACGACTGCACGTGGACTCAAATGTTGCCCAAACCATGGCAAAAATTTAAAACACAAACCCAATGATAAAGACACCAATAAAATACAACCGGTAATCAATCCATAATGAATAAAGCCATTAGATTGATGAGCATAAACAATTACCGCGCTCATTGAGCCTGGCCCAGCCAATAGCGGCATGGTTAATGGGACCAATGCAATCGTTTCGTCCTCATCTAACTCCATAGTTGTATGCCCTCTGGACTGCAACATACCCAAACCAATAATCAGTAACACCAGACCACCAGCGCAACGAAAGGCGTCAATACTGATTCCCAAAGCCCACAGAATCCACTCACCAAATAACAACGCCACCATTAAGGCCACAAAAACAGATACAACAGTTAACTGGGCCGTTTTCCGCTTCTGGATGAGTGTTTGCCTAAGTGTTAATGTCAAAAATACGGGTACGGCACCCAAAGGATCAACAATAGCAAATAATCCGATTAAAAATTTGGTGTATTCGGTAAGCTCTAACATTATAAAATCTCTATGAGAACTATTTACTCCAGAAATGAATCCATGGAGGCTTATTGTCAGTCTAAAGTAAAAACTCCCTATTAAGGAATTAAGATGCAATCGCCAACAGAACAAATAACAAAGCCTAGAATATTAACTGTTGATGCGCTAAGAGGTTTTGCGCTTTTTGGCATATTCTTCGCCCATATGATTTTTTGGTACGCGGGCGGACCTTTACCGCAAGACTATTATCAAATGTATCACGATATTGGCAGCGGAATAGCAATAGGCGTTTATATGTTATTTTTCAGTGCCAAATTCTTTTCAATATTTTCATTTTTATTTGGCCTGAGTTTTTATATTCAAATGGAAAGTCTGGCTAAAACATATCAACATGTCGCTGTGCGCTTTGCCTGGCGCTTGACCATTCTGGGTGTGATTGGGATCTTGCATCACTGCTTTTGGCGCGCTGATATATTGTCCATTTATGTTCCTCTGGGATTTATTTTATTATTCTGTCGTCATCTTAGTGATAAAGCCCTGTTAATTCTTGGCCTTGCATGTGTATTTAATCTACCTACCAAGATTGAGGAGCTGGTTTCAATTCTCGGCTTCAATCATTATCCTTTGTTGGATTCAGAATATGCGCAAGATTCAACCGCTATGCTGTTTGCATTTACTCAAGCAAACTTTGTCGAAATGATTCAACACAATATCAACGCTACAGATTCAAAAATAATTTATCAGGTAAATTCAGGTCGCATTTGGATCACTTTTGGTTTCTTTTTGCTGGGCATGCTAGTTGGCAGATGGCGATGGTTTGAACAGATAGAAACCCACAAAGGGACTTTTATTAAAATCTGTAAAAAAAGTGCATGGTGGCTAGTTGGTGTATTGGGACTTTTTATTGTGATTGCCGCCGGCGTGTTTATCACCAAAATTGATACAGAAAAAAACTTTATGCTACAAGTGCTAGGTGGATTTTTATTTGATGTTTCCAGTGCGTTAATCACCGCAATTTATATCACTGGCTTTACGTTATTCATGTTAAAACCAAAATGGCTTACTCGCCTATCCGTGCTTGCCCCCATCGGTAAAATGGCTTTGACCACCTACCTTACCCAGTCCATCATTGGTGTATTTCTGTTTTTCAACATAGGCTTTGGATTATTTGGATTGACTTCACCCGCACAAAATACCTTAGTAGCCGTTGCTATTTTTGGATTGCAAATCATTTTCTGCCGCTGGTGGTTAACACACTTTCAATATGGACCAATAGAATGGTTTTGGCGTTCAGCAACTGATTTGAAATGGAGACCCATTAAAAAATAGTATTAAAAAGCGCCACCCGGCGCTTTTTTAATGTCTGATATTCAGATCAGTGATCCCCATGCACTTTATTTATTTTCTTTTTAAACGGATACAAAAATTGCTTCACATAACCATTAGGCACCGGATGCCCACCTATTCCATAACCTGATGGCCATTGATTGGGTGGCATATAGTAGGTTCCAAATAATTTATCCAACCATGGAAAATGAATTGCATAATTAACATTGATGGCTTCTCTTTCAATGCCGTGGTGCCAGTGATGAAATCTTGGCGTCACAATAAAAGGTTTTAACCATTCCACATTAAAACGAACATTAGCATGCACAAAAGTGGCATTTAGATAAACCAGAAAAATATAAATGCTCAATGATATTTGATTAAAACCTAATACAAACATCGGAATAATCGTTAAACCACGCAAACCGACAATTTCAACCAAGTGCATACGCGAACCGGCGAGCCAATCCATTTTTTGTGCGGAATGGTGCACTGCATGAAAGCGCCATAAAAATGGAATTTCGTGAAATAAGCGATGAAACCCGTACTGAACAATATCGGTCAACAACATAATCTCAATCACCTGTAGTGCTATAGGCTGGTTTGCAACAAGCTGTCGAAAACCAGACCACGCAGATGTGTGATCCAAAATAAACATTGAAGGCGACAAGGATAACAAAGAAATAATTTGCACCAACACACTGCTAAATAAAAAATAGAATAGATCTTCACGCCATTCCGTTCGGAATAGAGGTTGATCAGCCAAACGACCAAACAGCTTTTCCAAGGGTATAAATAGCATACCCGTCAGCAACATATTTAATACGAACCAATCCAGGCCCAGTGCATAAGCATTTGCCTTGTAACCTTCATTCGGATTAACCAGCTGACCAATTAATAATGCTGCCAATACTACCGCTATTGCGCTAAACCCCATCACTCTATTCCGGCGTAAAACCAAATTAATAAGCGCCAATAAAAACGCCAGAATTAATACGCCCTGAATCACGATAAGGAAAATCGAATTTTGATGAACCACACCTAACTCTTTCATTGAGAACCATTCTGGAAATCGTTGACTCAGCAATAACAACAGGCCGGCTATTGATGTAACCAAAGCCAAAAGCCCACTTATCCAACCTGAACCAAATGCTCGCGTTTCAGCATCTGCCTCTAAATCATTGCGAATCGCCAAACGTATTTTGTTGATCATAAAAATATCCTGTTAAAAAAATAGCGCCAACTGGCGCCATTAAATTTTAAAAAATTATTCTGGTCTCATATGCGGAAACAACAACACATCGCGAATTGAAGGTGCGTTGGCAAATAACATAATCAACCGATCAATACCTATGCCTTCGCCTGCCGTCGGCGGCAAACCATATTCCAGTGCACGAACAAAATCTGCATCGTAGTACATAGCTTCATCGTCACCGGCATCTTTGGATTTTACCTGATCAAGGAAACGTTCAGCCTGATCTTCTGCATCATTCAACTCAGAAAAACCGTTGGCCAATTCACGACCGCCGATGAAAAATTCAAAACGATCAGTAACTGCCGGATTGGTATCACTACGACGAGCCAGTGGAGAAACTTCAATCGGGTATTCAGTAATAAATGTCGGTTGATCCAATTTATGCTCAACGGTTTCTTCAAAAATTTCTATCTGTAGTTTACCCAGCGGAGTTCCGGGTTTTACTTTTAATCCGAGATCCTGAGCAATTTTAGTTGCACCTTCGACTGTATTTAATTGTTCGGCTGTGACATTTGGGTTGTATTGCAGAACTGAATCAAATACTGATAAACGTGCAAAAGGCTTTCCAAAGTCATATTCGCTAGTTTGATATTTCAAAGTAGCACTGCCTGTGACATGAACACAAAGTTTACGCAATAAATCTTCAGTCAAATCCATTAAATCTTTGTAGTCTGCATAGGCTTGATAAAATTCCATCATAGTAAATTCAGGATTATGACGAGTCGACACGCCTTCATTACGAAAATTACGATTGATTTCAAATACACGTTCAAATCCGCCCACGACCAGACGTTTTAAATAAAGCTCAGGGGCGATACGTAAAAACATTTCCATATCCAAGGCATTGTGATGTGTCACAAATGGACGCGCGGAAGCACCGCCGGGAATTACATGCAGCATGGGAGTTTCTACTTCCATGAACCCACAATCAACCATGTAGTTGCGAATAAAATTCATGCATTTTGAACGCAAACGGAATGTGTCACGCACTTCTGGATTCACAATCAAATCAACATAACGTTGACGATAACGAATTTCCTGATCTGCCAAACCGTGAAACTTATCTGGCAAAGGACGCAAGGATTTTGTCAGCAATTGAAACTCGTCAAGGTTGACATACAAATCGCCTTTACCGGATTTGTGCAGCGCGCCTTTCACACCTACTATGTCGCCCATATCCCACACGCCCCACTTATCCTTAATCACTTCTTGCGCGGCCTTATCGGCATAAAGTTGAATTGAACCATCGCCATCCTGCAACACCATAAATGGGCCGCGTTTAGCCATGATACGACCAGCAACAGTCACTATATGATTCAGTGCTTCCAATTCTTCTTTGGTTTTATTACCAAATGTAGATTGAAGATCCAGGCTCTTATCATCGCGACGAAAATCATTAGGGAAGGCATTCCCTTTTTCGCGAATTGCAGCCAGCTTCTGGCGACGCTCAGCGATGAGTTTGTTTTCGTCCTGTGCGTGGATATTATCAGTAGTCATAAATATGTCTTAGTTAGAAAAAATGTAAAAATATGGGTGAAGGTTGCGCATTATGCCCCAAGCTTAAAATTGGAACAAATTGAAGCATAATTACTCACAGCAACTTATAAGCCCGCCTTTAAGCTTTCAACAATAAACTGATCCAAATCTCCATCAAGAACTGCTTGGGTATTGGAGGTTTGAACATTGGTGCGTAGATCTTTTATGCGCGAATCATCGAGAACATAAGAACGAATTTGGCTACCCCAACCTATGTCTGACTTGCTGTCTTCGAGCAATTGTTTTTCTGCGTTGCGCTTTAACATTTCCTGCTCATACATTCTTGCGCGCAACATTTTGTATGCTTTGTCGCGGTTAGCGTGTTGTGAGCGCTCATTTTGACATTGCACAACAATATTGGTTGGAATGTGAGTAATACGGACCGCCGAATCCGTTTTGTTAATATGCTGACCACCTGCACCACTTGCGCGATAAGTGTCGATTCGTAGATCAGATGGATTAATATCAATTTCGAAATCGTCATCGATTTCAGGGGATACAAATACTGAACAAAAAGATGTGTGCCGACGATTACCAGAATCAAATGGCGATTTGCGCACTAAACGATGCACACCGGTTTCTGTCCGCAACCAACCAAAAGCGTAATCGCCTTCAAAACAAACTGTGGCACTTTTAATACCGGCAACATCACCAGCTGAAACTTCTTCCAGCGTGACCTTAAATCCTTTTGCCTCACCCCAGCGCAAATACATACGCAAAACCATTTCCGCCCAATCTTGCGCTTCAGTTCCACCTGAACCTGACTGTATATCCAAATAGGCATTATTGGGATCAGTTTCGCCTGAAAACATCCGGCGAAATTCCAGTACACCTAATTGTTTATCGAGTCGATCCAATTCACTTTGAACATCAACCACCATGGACTCATCGTCTTCTTCGACAGCCATATCAAGCAATTCACGACTGTCGGCAATACCCGCATCTAATTGATCAATTGTATTTACAACCAACTCCAAACTGGATCTTTCTCGCCCCAAAGCCTGCGCCTTTTCAGGTTTATCCCAAATACCCGATTCACCCAACTCAAGCTCAACTTCGGTAAGACGTTCTTTCTTTAACTCGTAGTCAAAGATACCCCCGAAGAGTTTCCGTACGGTCAGTCAAATCTTTGAGAGAAAGTAATAAGGGGTTGATTTCCATGATATTTTTACCAATTTAATAACTGTAATGCGGCGAGGTGCGCATTCTACATGAGATAAAGAATTTGACCAAACGAGAGCTGGTTCCAACAAGAAGGGCAATTATAAAAAGCTCGAATAAATCGAGCTTTTTATTCCATCTACAATTTACGACCTAATCTCTTTTCAACTGCCTGTTTTTCCCAAGTAGAGTTTAATCCAGGGAGGTTAATTTTTTCATAGGCCGCAAGTCCGTGAACCAGTACGCCAACTCCCCAACCTGCCAAGCCCAGCAGAACAAAATTGTGGTCGCTCATAGTAAAACCAAACACACACGCAAAAACCAGATAAACAATTAAATGATCGTAAAACTCTTTAATGCCCTTCACATAAAGCATTGCCTCTTTTTCGTCTTGCGACACTGTTGTGGATTCTGATGGAAATTCGTGCTTATTCACTGTTGATTCCTCCAAAGTAAAAGTTGATACATCAACTTCAAAAACGGATGCCAACGCTTTGAATGTTTCAAGGCCGGGACTATACCCCCCTTTCTATACGCTGAACGGTACGGACACTAACGCCAACTAATTCAGCTAAATGCTCCTGCGACCAACCTCGTTGCAATCTCAATTTTCTTACCAGCATTTTCATTCCTCCGTTTTATGAAGCCAGCTCATAATCAACTTGATTTGGAGGTTTTACCACGAAATATAGGCGACATAAACATGACAAACTGACGAATATTTACCAACCACAAATAAAAACAGCGCCTGCAAGGCGCTGTTTTTATTTCAATGCTTACTCAGTATTTAGACACCAAACAATGATTCGCTATCCAAACCTTGTTTTTCCATAATGTCGCGAAGACGTTTTAATGCTTCAACCTGAATTTGGCGAACGCGCTCACGGGTTAATCCAATTTCATGTCCCACTTCTTCCAAAGTACTGACATCATAACCCCGCAAGCCAAAACGACGGGCGAGCACTTCTCGTTGCTTATCAGTTAGCTCATCCAACCAAGCATCCAGATTCATGCTTAAATCACTATCCTGAAGCAGCGCAGCAGGATCAGACACTCGTGTATCTGCAATGGTATCAACCACTGCGCGATCAGATGAGGCTGCAATAGGTGCATCTATCGAAGTAACGCGCTCATTCAAGCTCAACATATGCTCAACATCGGCAACGGGTCGCTCGAGTAATTTTGCAATTTCTTCAGGTGATGGCTCGTGATCCAGTTTTTGTGAAAGTTCGCGCGCGGCACGAAGATAAACATTTAATTCTTTTACTACATGTATTGGCAGACGAATAGTTCTTGTCTGATTCATAATGGCTCGTTCAATCGTTTGACGAATCCACCAGGTAGCGTAGGTTGAAAAACGAAATCCGCGCTCTGGATCAAACTTTTCAACCGCACGAATTAATCCCAAATTTCCTTCTTCGATTAAATCCAACAATGCTAATCCACGATTCACATAACGGCGCGAAATTTTTACAACCAATCTAAGATTGCTTTCAATCATTCTCTTACGAGCGGCGCCATCACCTTTCAATGCTTTACGAGCAAAGAACACCTCTTCTTCGGCACTCAATAAGGGAGAAAAACCTATCTCATTCAGGTAAATTTGCGTCGCATCAAGGTTCTTACTAAATTTGTCCTCTGGCATACGCTCTATTATTTCAGCAACTTTGGCCTCTGCTTCTTCAGCTAACGCCAAAGCAGATTCTTCATGATCTATATCAGCGACAAATACGTCATCATTGTCAAACGTTGATTCCCTAGATTGTAAAGTCATCTTCAGCCCCTTAAGTGTCAGTGTGTAACTGGTTGGCTTTTATTTAAGTCATCCAGCTTGCTCAAGCTGTACGTGATTAATCGCTTATGTCTTTGTTTTGTATTGTTTCGAATTTAGCTTATGTCTAATTTTTGTTTCAGCGAATCTAGCGTCGAGGAAGATATTTCATTGGATCTTCGGGACTACCGTCCCGTCGTATTTCAAAATGAAGCTTCACTCCGTTTGTACCGCTCGAACCCATATCGGCAATTTTCTGTCCGGCTTTAACAAAATCACCTTCTTTTACAAGCAACCTATTGTTATGTGCATAGGCGCTTAAAAATAATTCGTTGTGCCTGAGAATGAGCAATTTGCCATAACCCCGCAGACCACTCCCAGCGTAAACTACCTCTCCATTAGCCGCGGCCAAGACAGGCTCTCCCAATTTACCGCCTATATCAATACCCTTATTCAAGGTTGTAGCCCCATCAAAGCGCCTCAAAATAGAACCTTTGGAAGGCCAACTCCAACTAGGTGCTCCATAGTGCAGCGATTTTTCCGCGACAACACTTTCTTTATATGTTTGATTTTTCGAACGATTAATTTTGGAATAAGGCGCTTTCTTTACACCTGATTTGGAATGAATTACAACAGGGTGGTTATTCGCTATGTTTTTGCTAACGGGTCTGATATCCAAGCGGATAATTTGATTGGGGTATATTCTATAAGGGCTTGATATATGGTTATATTTTGCCAAATCCTGATACTTGACCCCATATCGCCAAGCGATTGAAAAAAGTGTTTCTCCTGCTGAAACTTTATGAGTTACAGGCCTGAAACTATGGGAATTTTGTTCCGAATACGGGGGGGATACACAGGAGGCAATAGAAGTAAATATGATTAAAATAAAGAACAGATTATTTAAACGACACTGATATCGAGAACCACTATTAAACATTAGAAGATCTCGTTTCTCTGATCATAATATAATCACCCTTATATCATTTAGAACTTAAATTATTAAATTTATTAAAAAATTATCTAAATTTCTCATATGGAGATATAAAATTATAAAAAAAACATGCAAAAATCGGATACTTTTGGTAACAACCACAAATTTAAATATCAAGAAAAGAACTTTTTTTTGCCGCTATAAAAACAATGCCTTGATAAAAAATGTTAGCTAACGTGCGGTGCCAGATAAAAATGGAACGAATTTAACTGGCTCTATAACTCGAGTTATATAGTTTTCCTTCTCTTCTTCTCTAATAAAAATGTGAAGGTGTTGCTCCCTTCCGCCTAAAGGAATAACCAAAACACCTCCCGGCGCCAATTGCTTCAATAGCTCTTGAGGCACAGCTTGGGGAGCAGCAGTACTGATAATACCTTTATACGGCCCCATTTCTGGCCAACCAAATCCGCCATCAGCATGCTTAAGCGATATATTGCGTAGCGAAAGCTCGCGAAATCGCTCTTTAGCCCTATCTTGCAACGGCTTGATACGCTCAACACTGTAAATTTGCGGAATAAGTTGCGCCAGAATACTGGTTTGATAACCGGAACCTGTGCCGACTTCTAGCACCTTATCTAATTTTCCGGCGGTGCCCAATAAAAGCTCAGTCATTCTTGCCACAATATAGGGCTGGGAAAGTGTTTGACCGTGGCCAATGGGGAGAGCCGTATCTTCATAAGCACGATGAGCGAGAGCCTCATCCAGGAACAGATGACGAGGAGTATTTATCATGACATCCAATACCTGCATGTTTGTAATACCCTGCTCGCGTAGTCGTTGAATCATTCGTTCACGCGTACGCATGGAAGTCATCCCAACGCCTTGCAAATGTAAACTCATGAGGAATGCTCCAACAACTCAAATAAAGGCGCCAATATACCATACTGCATTTCAAGACCAGTGAAATAACTGCTTATAAAACACTCGATAAAAACGTCGAAAAACGACTATCCAAATACCATTGATAACGGTTTGACAAAAAACCCACATGTCCACCTGATTGACTGACTTCCAAAGTTAGCCATTGGTTATCTCTCGCAATATTATACGGAAATGAATTTTCAGCCAGAAACGGATCATTTTTGGCTTGAACCATCAAGCAAGGCACTGAAATATTATGCAGAAGGTTTAACGAACTAGCTGCTGCGTGCAACTCCTCTGCATTTGCAAAACCATTCATAGGCGCGGATAGAAACTCATCGTAAGTATTAAATGAATTAACTTTTGAAAAATGAGATAGATCAATTGAGCCCGGAAATTCTTTTGCTTTTTTCTTTACGCGACATTTCATACTCGTAATAAAATAAAGCCGGTAAAAAAGATTACGAATGAGATCTAATTTATCAACAGTCGATTTCAAATCCACCGTTGATGAGGCCGTACAAACTGCTTTTATTTTTCGATTCGTTGCATTGGCGCCTTGCTCTCCCAGCCAACGCAAAGTGATATTTCCACCTAATGAATAACCCACTAATAAGATTTCTTGATAGCCAACTGCCTCGGCCCACTGAATAACATCATCAAGATCATTAACAGATCCCGCAAAATAAACCTTATAGGTTTTATTTTCTGGCGAACCACAACTGCGTAAATTCCAAGCCAATATATCAACTTGTTGACCAGCCAATCCATTTTTTTGAAGGTAATCTATATAACCCAAAATGTAATGCTGCCTATTAGAGCCTTCAAGTCCGTGGCTCAAAATTACTAATCGATTAAATGGAGAAGAGTTGCTCTTATACCAACTGGCTGACAACTGATCATTATCTCGAGTTGGGATAAGTATCGTTTCACCAAGAGGAAATTGCCATCGCAATAGAACAGGTAATTGGGTCTGTAAATCCCCACCCGGCATCCACCAGGGAGATCGAAATTGAGAAGTTATAACGGGCATATTACTTCCTTATCAATAATCATTTTTTTAATATAAATTAATTCTTTTCGAGCAAGACTACTGCATAACACGCAATGCCCTCTTCACGTCCCGTAAAACCTAAATTTTCAGTGGTGGTCGCTTTAACATTAATTTGCGAAGTGTCAGAACGTAAATCACTGGCAATGGCATCCACCATATGTGGAATATAAGTTGCCATACGAGGAGCTTGCGCGACAATTGTCATATCCGCATTTGTCAATTTCCATCCCCTCTGATTGACTTTTGCGTAAACCATGCGCAACAAGGCTCGGCTATCAATATTTTTATATTGCATATCCGAATCGGGAAAATGTTTTCCAATATCATCTAAAGCTGCTGCACCCAATATGGCATCACACAATGCATGCAGTAACACATCGCCATCTGAGTGTGCAATTAACCCTTGGTGATGTGGTATTACTACTCCACCAATAACAATTTTTTCTCCTGGGCCAAATGCGTGTACATCATAGCCATGTCCTATCCGCATATTAAATTCCTAATAATTGTTGTTTGCGTAAAATAAATTCAGCCAAATCGAGATCCGCGGGTAGAGTAATTTTAATATTGTCTGATCGACCTTTGACAATTTTAGCGGACAATCCCGCTAATTCAATTGCGGAAGCTTCATCGGTGATATTGCATTCATTGATTACTTTTTTCAAAGCAGAAATTAATACGCCATAGCGAAACATTTGCGGGGTTTGTGCCTGCCATAACAAGGAACGATCAATAGTTTCAATAATAGAAAGATCCGCATTTGCTTGCTTAAGCGTGTCGGTAACGGGCGTAGCTAGAATTCCACCGACAGGATGATCCGTTAGCTCAACTTTTAATAACGCAATGGATTCCAGACTGACGCATGGCCTGGCAGCATCGTGAACTAACACCCAATCCTGTCCAGTGAGTTTATGCTGTAAAAACTTCAGCGCAGATAAAACGGAATCACAGCGTTCTTTACCGCCGACAACACAATTGATCTTTGGATGATGGAAATATTCTGACTGGGCAAAGTACTGATCACCGTCACTTAAGGCCAATACAATTCCAGCAACGTCAGGGACTGACACAAGACGAGAAAGGGTGTGATCTAAAATGGTTTTATCTAGCAAAGATAAATATTGTTTTGGAATGCTTGTCTGCATTCGGCTACCCGAACCGGCGGCAGGAATAACGAACCAGAAAGAGGGAGCTGTCGACATGCTAGTTATTGTTGATCATCTAACAACATGTAAAACGTTTCATCCTTCTTAATTAAACTAATATCCTTTCGCGCTCGCTCTTCAATAGTATCCAATCCCGTTTTTAAATCTTCTACTTCAACATGAATAATTCGATTACGCTCTAATAAACGATCATTCTCAGCTTGCTGAACTGTTACTTCCTGCTCCAATCGATGCGCTTGCGCAAGACTGCCGTCGCCAATCCAAAGGCGATACTGCAATGCACATAACAATACAACAAGAATTCCAAGAAGCCATTTCATTCGTTGAGTTAACCTGTGGTTAATAATTATTATTTCTATTCAATTTTTATAACTTCACATATTCGTAGGATGCTGTGGAGCGAAGCGATACCCATCATGAATATTAATAAAAAATCGATGCGTATCGCTTCGCTCCACAGCATCCTACAAAGGACGTTTCTTACGACTTAAATTCTGCACGACCTTTATAAGCTGCTGCTGCACCTAGCTCTGCTTCAATACGCAACAAACGATTATATTTGGACACACGATCAGAACGGCAAAGCGAACCGGTTTTGATTTGCCCCGCAGATGTCGCAACAGCCAAATCAGCAATTGTCGTATCTTCTGTTTCACCTGAACGATGCGAAATTACCGCTGTGTAGCCAGCATCTTGTGCCATTTTAATTGCGTCCAAGGTTTCAGACAAAGAACCAATTTGATTGAATTTAATCAAAATAGAGTTGGCAATTTTCTTGTCTATACCTTGTTTCAGAATTTTGGTGTTAGTAACAAACAAATCATCACCCACCAATTGAATTTTGTGGCCAATTTTTTGAGTCAAATCAGCCCAACCATCCCAATCACTTTCGTCTTTACCATCTTCGATTGAAATGATTGGATATTTTGCTGCTAGATCTGCTAAATAATCAGAGAATTCATTTGAGCTGAATACTTTGCCTTCGCCCGCTAAATCATATTTTCCCTCTTTGTAAAATTCTGAAGCTGCACAATCCAATGCCAGAGTTACATTGTCGCCTAATTTGTATCCTGCCTTTTCTACAGCTTGTGTTATGACTTTCAACGCATCTTCGTTCGATGGTAAGTTAGGTGCAAAGCCACCCTCATCGCCAACAGCCGTATTTAAACCTTTGTCATGAAGAATTTTTTTCAGGTTGTGGAAAATTTCCGCGCCCATGCGCAAAGCCTCTGCAAAGGTTTTTGCGCCTACTGGCTGAACCATAAATTCCTGAATATCAACATTATTATCCGCGTGCTCACCGCCATTAATGATATTCATCATAGGCACCGGCATAGAATATTTTCCAGGAGTACCATTCAGATCTGCAATATGCGCATAAAGAGGAACTTTTTTCGATATTGCAGCTGCTTTTGCGGCCGCGAGAGATACGGCAAGAATCGCATTTGCGCCTAACACTGTTTTGCTGTCAGTGCCATCAGCTTTAATCATCGCATTATCAAGAGCACGTTGATCCAATGCATCCATACCGACCAACAAATTTTTAATTGTAGTGTTGATATTATTAACGGCCTTGAGAACACCTTTACCCATATAACGTGATTTATCACCGTCGCGCAATTCCAAAGCCTCACGTGAACCTGTTGAAGCACCTGATGGTGCACAGGCCGAACCTAAAGCACCAGACGCCAGCACAACCTCCGCCATAACGGTTGGATTTCCACGACTATCCAACACTTCAAATGCTTTAATATCAACTATCTTGCTCATGAATAACTCCACTGGTTTTGAAATTGTGTTTTAAATTAATGATGGGCATCGCTTGCTCTACACCATCCTATAAAATTTATTTAATATTCAGATCCGGAAATTTTTTTACCAGATCATCCATTGACTTCATTTGTTGCAAAAAAGGTTCCAATTTATGGAGAGGTAAGGCGCTCGGGCCATCGCATTTTGCATTATCAGGATCAGGATGCGCCTCCAGAAATAAACCAGCCAAACCAACTGCCATACCCGCGCGAGCCAATTCGGCAACCTGATGGCGACGTCCACTGGAAGCAGCACCCATAGGGTCACGGCACTGCAAGGAGTGAGTCACATCAAATATAACTGGTGCATTACCACTCACTTCACGCATGGTACGAAAGCCCAACATATCAACGACCAAATTGTCATACCCAAAATTAGAGCCACGATCACATAAAATAATTTTATCGTTACCACATTCAATAAACTTTTCTACAATATTTTTCATCTGTCCCGGACTTAAAAATTGCGGCTTTTTAATATTAATCACTGCCCCTGTTTTTGCCATAGCTACAACTAAATCTGTTTGTCTGGCTAAAAAAGCGGGTAACTGAATAACATCAGCGACTTCAGCAACAGGCACGCACTGATCAATTTCATGCACATCAGTAATTACAGGGACATCAAATGTATTTTTAATTTCTTGAAATATTTTCAAACCTTCTTCCATGCCAGGCCCACGATAGGAGTGGATCGATGAACGGTTTGCCTTATCAAATGACGCTTTAAAAACATAAGGAATATTTAACTTTTGAGTAACTCGAACATAAGCTTCTGCAACTTGCATTGCCATATCACGAGATTCAAGCACATTCATGCCACCAAACAAAACGAATGGCAATGAATTACCTACTTGAAGATTTCCTATTTTGACGATTTCCTGGCTCACATTTGCTCACTTGTTAAAGTTAATAAATTTAAAAAATTACTTTATTTTTTGTTGCCCGATCTATTTTTTGTTATCCAAAGCTGCTTTTACAAAATTGGTAAACAGAGGATGCCCGTCGCGTGGAGTTGATGTGAATTCAGGATGGAATTGACAGGCCACAAACCAGGGATGATCAGGCAACTCAACCATTTCTACCAAAGTATCATCAGCTGACCAGCCACCAATTTTTAATCCCGCTTGTTGCAATTTATCAACATAATTATTGTTGACTTCATATCTATGACGATGACGTTCTACTATGACATCTGCACCGTAAATGTCGCGTGCTTTTGAATTGGACACCAAACGACACTCTTGGGCACCTAAACGCATAGTGCCGCCGAGATCTGAAGCATCATCACGTTTTTCTAACGAACCTTCAGAGTTTGTCCATTCTGTTATCAAACCTATGACAGGATGTGCAGATTTTTTATTGAACTCTGTTGAGTTTGCGTCCTTGAGCCCAAGAACATTGCGCGCGAATTCAATTACAACTGATTGCATGCCCAAGCAAATACCTAAATAAGGAACTTTGTTTTCACGCGCGTACTGAACAGCCATTAATTTACCCTCAACACCTCGTTCACCAAAGCCACCGGGAACTAAAATAGCATCGGCATCTTTTAAAATATCGATACCTTCATTTTCCACGCGTTCAGCATCAATGTAATTAATATTTACCTTTGTGCTGGTATGAATTCCGGCATGAGATAAAGCCTCAATCAAAGATTTGTACGCATCCAATAGCTCCATGTATTTCCCTACCATAGAAATAGTAATTGAATGCTTGGGATGTAACTTTTCTTCGACGACTTTATCCCATTCAGACAAATCTGCTTCAGGACATTCCAAACCTAAATGCTCAACTACGATTTGATCCAAACCATAACTTTGTAATAGACGAGGAATTTTATAAATGGTGTCACAGTCAGCAAGCGGTACTACCGCGCGCTCTGGAACATTTGTAAATAAGGATATTTTTCGACGCGAATCTATATCAACTTCAATTTCTGAACGACATAATAAAATATCAGGTTGCAGACCAATTGAGCGTAATTCTTTAACAGAATGCTGAGTTGGTTTAGTTTTGGTTTCACCGGCTGTCGCAATGTACGGAACCAATGTTAAATGCATCAACATGGCACGTGAACCCAGCTCAACTTTTAATTGGCGCACAGCTTCAAGAAATGGTTGTGATTCAATGTCGCCTACTGTTCCACCAATCTCAACTAACGCCACGTCAACATCCATTCCACCTTCGATGATTCGGCGCTTTATTTCATCAGTGATGTGCGGGATTACTTGAACAGTTCCACCAAGATAGTCACCTCGCCGCTCTTTTCGCAGAACAGTTTCATAGACACGGCCTGTAGTGAAATTATTTCTGCGGGTCATTTTGGTACGAATAAATCGCTCGTAATGACCTAAATCCAAATCAGTTTCTGCTCCATCCTCAGTGACAAATACTTCTCCATGCTGAAATGGACTCATAGTACCGGGATCCACATTAATGTAGGGATCCAACTTCATAATGGTGACTTTAAGTCCGCGGGCTTCGAGAATTGCCGCGAGAGAAGCAGAGGCAATACCTTTGCCCAAAGAAGAAACAACACCGCCAGTAACGAATATATATCGTGTCATTGAACCTTAACTCTATTTAATGAGCGCTGTGACACGCATGGACGGGAGAAGCGTCTCAATGCCGACCAAGAGTATTGATCAAAATAACATCGAAGATTTTCTCGCTAGGACGGGGCGTCAGATTAGCAGATAAGTCCTTAAGCCTCAACGAAAAATAGTGCTTGGACTTCTAGCCATCCGGGCGGTTAATTTGTCGTATTTGCTCCAAGGTAAAACCTCTGGATTGCAAAAATCGGATTTGTTTGGCTCTGGTTTTTGGATCTTCAGCAATTTGACCGTCAAAACGCCGATTAATAAGTTGGGATAAGGACTCCCTCCATTGTTCGTCTTCCGTTTTAACATAGGCTTGAATTAACTGTTGAGATATACCTTTTTGCTTAAGTTCAAAGGCGACTAATGTACTGCCCTTGCCTTGCCTCAAGCGCATTTTGGTGAAAGCTTCCGTAAAGCGCTCATCCGACTGTAAACCATCGTCCATCAAACGCTGAACTACAGTCTCTATAGAGTTTAGGTCCGGAGTTTTCTGAGAAAGCTTTTGACGAATTTCGTGGGCTGAGTATTCCCGTCTGGCCAACAAGTTCATTGCTGCCAAACGGAGTTGCTCAGGGGTTAATAGATCATTCACCAAGTCAATTTACGGGAGGAAATTGCGAAAGAACTTCAGCTACAGCTTTTCCGAGAAGAACTCTTTGATCAGCCGGCGACATATTACGGCTCAATCGTTTTTCAGAAACACCGCGCCAAATAGGTTTTTCGGTTTTAGCATCAGCAATATCAATAATCAAACTACCCTGATTAAATACACGCACACGACGCGGACCATATAAAAAAGGTGAGGCATAGGGGTAAGGATATCGGTAACCACGCCCAAACATGCCAAAACCATAAAGCTCATCGTAGCTATCGGGATCAATTTTTTCTTCCATAATCACATGAAAAGTGACAATGAAATCCGGTTTTGCTTCACCCTGAATAAGTTGATAGCGCTTGGATAACTCTGATTCCAACGAAGACTGAATATGGCTAAGGGTAAAGGGAGAAATTAATATGTCGGCTTTTGTTTCTTGCTTGGACTCCAAAACCTTAAAAGTCTTTAGATCAGCAAAAACATAACCTTGCTGATGATCAGTTTCGACTTTGGGCTTTTGCGGAGCGCAGCCCAAGATGAAAATTGAAAATATTAGAAAAACAATACCGCTTATATATTTCATACTGACCTCCGTTAAGAATACGCCTAATCAATGGCAGCATAACTGAGCTAAGACAAAGCAAACAACCCCATGGCGAGTCCTTTCGCACAGAGTTACAAAATATTACGACAACTCTTCCACTTCTTCTGAGGAATCACCTCCTCCCGCACTAAGTGATAACGCTGAGCTGGCAAGCAACTCATCACGGACCTTCTGTTCCAATTCTTTTGCAATAACAGGATTTTCTTGCAGATATTTCATCACGTTATTTTTACCTTGACCTATCTTATTACCCTGATAACTGTACCAAGCACCCGCTTTGTCTATAAAACCTAACTTAACACCATAATCAATTACCTCTCCCATGCGGTTAATTCCAGAGCCATAAAGAATTTGAAACTCTGCTTGTTTGAATGGAGGTGCAACTTTGTTTTTGACTACTTTGACACGAGTTTCAGAACCTATAACTTCTTCACCTTCTTTCACCGCACCGATACGACGTATATCCAAACGTACAGAAGCATAGAATTTCAATGCATTACCACCTGTTGTGGTCTCAGGGTTACCGAACATAACGCCAATTTTCATACGGATTTGGTTAATAAAAATCACCAGACAGTTGGCATTTTTAATGTTACCCGTGATTTTACGAAGTGCTTGTGACATTAAACGAGCTTGCAAACCAACATGGTGATCACCCATTTCACCCTCAATTTCTGCTCGTGGAGTTAAAGCAGCAACTGAGTCGATAACCAATACATCAACTGCACCAGACCGCACCAACATATCAGTGACTTCCAATGCTTGCTCGCCTGTATCTGGCTGAGAAACAATTAAGTCTTCAACGTTGACACCCAACTTGGTGGCATAGATAGGATCAAGTGCATGTTCCGCATCAATAAACGCACAAGTCCCGCCAGCGCGCTGGGCTTCAGCGATGACTTGTAGCGTGAGAGTTGTTTTACCAGATGATTCCGGACCATAAATTTCAATAATTCTTCCTTTAGGTAAACCGCCAATACCCAAAGCCACATCCAATCCGAGTGACCCGGTTGAAATTGCAGGTATAGCGACTTGTTCTTTATCTCCCATACGCATCACAGTCCCTTTACCAAATTGACGCTCAATTTGAGTTAATGCCGCTTGTAACGCTTTTTCTTTGTTAGCATCCATTTCACACCTCAACATAATTAATAAGAGTTAACTGAATTATTGTTGCTGGCCATTTAATACGGCTTTTCTACAACAGTGAACACAGCATACACGAAAAACCTGTATGCGCAACCAGTACTAGGGTTTTATACAGTATTTTTTTCTTGATGCCCTAATAAATCCAAAATTCGCTCTAGCGCCATTATCACCGCTTGCTGCTGAACCACCAACCGGTCGCCTGTAAAATGATGGAATTCTGCGGTTAACTCATCACCTACAGCAAGGCCAAACCATACGCTACCAACCGGTTTATCTGGAGTGCCACCGTCAGGCCCAGCTATACCGCTTATCGATACTGCAACATTAGCGCCGGAAAGATCTAAAGCGCCGCGCACCATTTCCAATACAACCTCTCGACTTACAGCACCTTTTTCCAGGAGGGTTTTTGCGGAGACTTGCAGCAAACTCTGTTTAGCCTGATTGGAATAAGTCACCAATCCATAACCAAACCACTGCGACGCACCAGATACAGCAGTTATGGCGCTGGCAACTGCTCCGCCAGTACAAGATTCTGCAACACACAATGTCCATTTTTTTTGAAGCAATATTTTTCCAATTGCTTGGCTCAAATGCAGATAATTTTCTGTTGGATTGAACATCTCTATCTATACTCAGATGAAATTAAAAGGGCAGCCTATGCAAACTATTTCCGGCTATCACATAAAAACCTTAATTGGCGCAGGCGGAATGGCCAGTGTTTATCTTGCCATTCAAAAATCCTTATCGCGACCGGTGGCAATAAAAGTGTTGGATGCGCAGCTCTATCAAGATGAACAATTACAATCACAATTTGAACAAGAATCTTCATTGATCGCAAAACTAAATCACCCGAATATCATACAGGTAATTGACCGGGGAACAACGGATCAAGGCTTACCCTTTTTTGTCATGCCCTATGTAAAAAGCATTAGCCTGGATGCCATAGTTGAGCGCGATGATATTAATGTCAATCGTAAAATCGACATACTTTTGCAACTCTGTAGTGCGTTGGCTTATGCGCATAGAAACGGCATTATCCATCGCGACGTCAAACCACAAAATGTATTGGTGGATTACGATGGAATTGTCCGTTTAGTGGACTTTGGTATTTCCGGATATTTCACTGCCAATAATGCCAATGAATCCACTGACAATCGAGTAATGGGTACCGAAGAATATATGGCACCCGAACAACACTCAGGTGTTTCGTTTACCAGTCAAGCCAGTGATATTTATTCACTGGGAATATTAATGCACAAATTATTATTTGGTGTATTACCTTCCGAATGCCCTGGCGGATTGCAAAACTTAAAACCTTACGCCAACTCTACAGAACAAGCCTATTTAAAAGCGATGATTCCTATCATCAAACAATCTATTTCACCTAATACTTTTGATAGGCCACCAAGCGTTGCAGATATTCGTCAACAATTATTGGTTATTGCACAAGGAAGACATTTGCAGTCCAATCGATGGGGACTGGAGTCGGCGCAGGATAGAATTCCTACTAATTATCAGTTGCTGGATGTTTTAAAAGAAAATCCGTTTGGTGCAACTTATTTAGTTAGCGATCCCAAACATGATCGACTTTTAGTTATTAAAAAGCAGGGACTGAAACAACTAGCTAACGCTCCGCAATCCGTCGCCAAATTAAAATCTGTTGAAAATCCGCATATTATTCGTGTTTTAGGTTCAGGAAAAAACGAACGCATATTTATTGTTATCTCGGAATATCTTCTGGGTGGAAGTTTACAGGACAGATTAACTCACGCCTTTACTTTAGGGCAGTGGATGTTAATGGCGCAGCAAATTTGTTTGGGCTTAGCTTGCGCGCATGACCAAGGAATAGTTCACGGCAACTTACGCCCAAGTAATATTTTATTAGCGGCGGACAACCACGTAAAACTCAGCGACTTTGGATTTCCCGCTCATAGCTACGGTGATGATAGCCATTGGTACCATATCAAAGGTGAAAAAATTTCGGTTAGCAGTGATATTTACGCTGCCGGCGCAATAGTCTTTCAACGATTGACTGGGACTATAGCGTCCAATAAATTATGGGGCCTAAAAAATACCTGGTCGCTAAGACACATTCCGAAAAGTTTTAGAAATATCATACTAAAAATGGTAAATCAAAATCCTAAAAAACGTTTCACTAGTGCAAATCAAATCGCTGAAGCTTTTTCACTACTACGCGACAGAGAAAAAACTCAAATTCTGGAAAAAGTAATAGTGACAGGAATTTCTTAATTACAGATTGACTAGATCAGGTTTATCTAAACTCTTCAGGCGCACCAACCACATAGATTCGCTCATCAGATTTATCAGGTTTCACCACCACACGAATTAAATACCATTTACCTGACTCTCGTTCTGCCTGAACAAAAACACTGGCACCTTTTTTTGATCCGTCGATATCATATTGGAAAGACGCCGCACCGCCGCCATCCGGGGTCTCGCTCATATTACCTGTTACAAAAAAGCTGTATTCCAACTTCTTGCCAAGAATTCGTTTGACTCTATAGTCATGTTCAATTGCCTTTACCGATCTTTTATATACGTCGCCTTTCAACAACTTCATCAGACCTGCCAAAACTGCCACTACCAATCCTACGACTAGTATACTGACAACAATTACTTTGTAATTTTTCATGGACGGCACCTGTGATGGTTATTGTTAATTCGTTTGTAATTCTCGTTCGCAATTAACGGATATAAATCGTTTACCTTCCAATGTATCCAGCTTCACAAATAACTTATTTTCTATATTGACAAATTGAGGCTCAGAATTTTCTGTTAGCCATAACTGATGCGATTCTGTTTTTGGAAAGTCTTTTGAAAAACGAAATGCTGAACCTGGCTTTTTATAATGACAATCTTTTCTATAGATAGTAACCATAGGTTTATCGGCGGAATACCATTGATCAACAAAAGCAACCACCTCACCATCATCTGAAATCAGACCTCCAGCATAACCTATTGGGTAAAAAGGAACGATCCATTGAGGACTTAAACTGGAACTAGGTTTTGGAATAGATAAAAGCTGTTGATTGAAAACAGAAACATGCCACTGATCTTCTGCGGCATTTTGTGAACTACCATTTCGATCAACAACCGCAGTCCATTGATTATTCCTGGAATGGATAAGAAAGGCTTGCCAATCCGGCGGCTCATCGGCATAGGACAGACCGGAAACAAACAAACAGGAAATAAAAAGACTGGAAATAAAGATCACGATTTTTTTCATTTCAACCCTCCTCCGATCCTTCAGTCTAGCAGAGACCTGTTGAAATAAAAATTAGTCAGCCTTTAGTCAGTTTGCCGACTCCAACCTCCGCCCAAGGTTTTATATAAAGTAATCGCTGATTTTAATCGTGACAATCGTTGTTGAACTAAAGCATCTTGTACTTGAGCAAAGGTACGCTGCGCATCCAGTAAATTTATTAACTCATTACTCCCTTGGCGATAGCGGGTTTCAGCAATATGCAAACTAATCTCAGCCTGCTTAACAATTTCCTGCTGACGAAGTTCCTGCTCTTTCGCAATACTTGCGGACGCTAAACCGTCATCCACTTCCTGCAAGGCAATCAAAATGGATTTGTGGTATTGCAACAGCATCTCAACAGCACGTGAGTCGATTACCCGCTTTTGATTCACTATGCGACCACCCGCAAAAAGGGTTTGAGCAAGAGAAACTGCCCAGCCGTTAGTGGTAGTGGCGGGATTTAAACTAAACAATTCCGAGGCAGATTTTCCGGCATTGGCAGAAAGACTAATACCAGGTAGTAACGCAGAACGCGCCTGAACAATATCGGCTCTGGCAGCAATAAGATCAGACTCACTCGCAGCCAGATCTGGACGCCGAAGAATTAAATCAACAGGCGTTCCGGGTAAAATATCTGGAACTGAAATAGATAATAAATTTTCTTGCTCTGGAATAAAGTCAATTGGAGACTGTCCTAACAAAATAGCCAATGCAGATGCAACCTGCTTGACTTGTAATTCCAATGGCAATAGAGACGCCTGCTGACTTAAGAGATTGGTTTTTTGCTGTGCAACTTCACCCGCATTTGCCGCACCATTTCTATATTTTGCATCGACAATTCGTTGAATATTTTCTGCTATAGCAATATTACCTTTTGCCGTTTTAATCCGTTCTTGCAGTGCAAGATAATCAAACCAACCAGATGCTATTGCCGCTTTCACACTCAATGCTGCGGCCTGTTGATCATAAAGACTGGCATTGGCTCTCGCTTTACTCGCACGACGAAATGCAGAAACGCCGCCCCACAAATCCACTTCGTACTGCAAACTCACACCCACACTGGTGGATTGACTTGTCGTAAAATTATCAGCTCCGGAATTTTTACTATTACGTTCACCGGATGATGCACTGGCATTCAATGTCGGAAACCAGCTAGCGTTAGCAATAGATAACTGCAATTCGGCTTGCTTAACTCGCTCCGAGATGATCTGTAAATCAACACTTTGTTGGCTCGCGGATAACATCAAGTTATTTAATTTTTCCGACTCAAAATAAGCCCACCAGTTTTGGTCTATTGTGGTGTTTTGTAATTTATCCGCATAAGTAAATTTTTCAGCGTATTGGATATTGGGTTGTTCAATGTTGGATGAAGAACTGCATGCAGTGATGAGAAAAATAAATAAAATCACGGGCAGGCACAGGGGCCTGCCCCTACAAAACCAATATGACAATAGTTTCATCTTTACTCCGTAGCCAATGCGGTGACAGGATCTAAACCCGCAGCTTTTCGTGCTGGCAAATATCCAAAAATTAATCCCGTTAAGAACGCACAGCTAAACGCCATAATCACCGGCCAAATTGAATAGGCGACTGGCATTCCCAAACGCCCGACCAAACTGGCTGTTGCCAAACCGAGAAAGATACCAATCAACCCACCTATCGCCGACACCACAACTGCTTCGATTAAAAATTGTTGCATGATATGACGAGTATGCGCGCCGGTTGCCATTCGAATTCCAATTTCGCGTGTGCGCTCTGTCACGCTCACTAACATAATATTCATAACACCTATGCCACCCACTAATAATGAAATAGCGGCAATCGACCCTAATAAAATTGTCATAGTATTTTGCGTTTCGGATACCATATCAATTAGCGATGACATACTGCGTATTTGAAAATCTTCCGTACCGTGACGCTCCATAAGCAAACTGTGAATACGGTTAAGTGCGGCATCCATATTCTCTTCACTATCAACTGATACAGTAATACTGCGTAAATTTTTTTGTCCTGTAATTCGCAGACTACCCGTCCTGAAAGGAACAAATACTTTATCGTCCTGATCCTGCCCACCTGGATCAGCACCTCGTTCACTCATAACACCAATCACTTGGAACAAAACATTATTTATAATAATGACTTCACCTAAAGGATTTCTTTCACCAAAAAATTTCGTAGCTACGGTTTTACCTAAGACTACAACTGTCGCATAACTTTTATCATCTTCGGTAGTGAAAAAAGTGCCCTGCGCCACTTCCCATTTTCGGGCAGATGGGAATTCAGCGGCCGTTGCTTGAATTTCTGTGGAATGATCAAGATTGCCGTAACGCAAGGTATATTGACCACCTTGTTCAGGCAATGCAGAAGCAATATTAGGTAATTGTTTTATTGCCTCTACATCTTCAGGCACCAATGTCATCAAGTCCCAACGCCATCGCTGTGTTGGGCCACCTGGCCTGACCAGCAACAAATTACTGCCCATTGCACTGATGCTATCTACCACCGATTTTTTTGCACCGTCGCCAATCGCCATCAAACTGATCACCGAAGCAACACCTATAACAATTCCCAGCAAGGTCAACACGGTTCGAAAAATATTGCTGTGCAAAGAACGAAAAGCTGTTTTCATAGCTTCAAAAAATTCGCTTTGCAGATTTGGCTTTGCAGGAGTTAATGTTTTATAGGTTTTTTTATCGCGAGTAATATCAGGGCCAGCATCAGCAATAATTTCACCATCACGAAGCTCGATTAAACGATCTGCATTTTGTGCAACGTCTGCATCATGCGTAATCAATATGATGGTGTGACCTTCAGCGTTTAATTCTTTTAATAAACGCATAACCTCTTTTCCGCTTTGGCTATCCAGAGCACCTGTCGGCTCATCCGCCAAAATAATCTGACCGCCATTCATCAACGCCCGTGCGATTGAAACGCGTTGCTGCTGACCACCAGATAATTGGTTAGGTTTATGATCAAGTCTTTCTTGCAAACCTAATGAGGTTAATAGTTGTGTTGATCGCTCTCGACGCTTTTCTGCAGACAATCCTGAATAAGTTGCTGGCATTTCCACATTTTCGCAAGCAGTTGAACTGGATAACAAATTGTAACTTTGAAAAACAAAACCAAAGGCCTGACCACGTAAATAAGCAAGGCCATCTGAATCCAAATCAGATACGTTTTGCCCTGCAAAAACATAATCTCCCGTTGTTGCTTTATCCAGACACCCAAGAATATTCATTAGGGTCGATTTACCTGAACCTGATTGCCCCATAATGGCGACAAACTCCCCAGCGTAAATGTCCAGATTAATTCCATGTAAAACCTGAACCGATAAATCACCATTACGAAATGTTTTGGTAATATTCGATAAATGAATGAGAGGCTGGCTATTCATTAGCGTCTCATTCCACCATAACCACCCATACCTGCAGGTTTCATCACTTGATTCGGACGTGTAACGCTGCTGACAACATTTTCGCCTTCGCGTAAACCATCAATAATTTCGGCTTGCACACGATTGGTCACACCAACCTTAACTTTTCGTTCCTCTATTTTCTTATTGTCTAGCATAACCTTGACCGTTGCTTCACGAATGCGATTAGGCTGAGAAGTAGTGGAGTCACTGTGTTTTACTCGTTCTTCGCGCATTTTTTTCCAGTCTTCCGGAGATTTATTTTTCCAATTTTCTTTTCCTTCTCGCTCAGTTCCACTTAGAGTTCTGCTTTCACTTCGCGAACCGGAAAAATTTAAAGCTGACATAGGAACCAGAAAAACATTTTTCGCTTGGGATTCAATAAAAAATACCTGCGTACTCATCTGTGTCATTAAACTTCTACTTTCGTTAGGCACATCAAATAATGCATTGTAGAGCACCACATTACTCAGAACCTCTGGTGTGGGTTGAATGCGATCTAACTGGCTGTACCAGCGCCGCCCCTGACTACCCAAGGTAGTGAAATAAACTGGCATGTTTTTGTGTAGCTTGCTGATGTCAGCTTCCGACACTTGCGTTTGTACCGTCATCACCGATAAATCGGCGATGCGCATAATAGTCGGCGCCATTTGATTGGTATTAAGTGTTTGCCCCTGACGAGAGGTAAGCGACACCACAGTGCCATTCATAGGTGAGTAAATTTTGGCGTAGGTTAAATTGGCCGCTTCAACACGCAGGGTGGATTCTGTTTGTTTAATTTGTGCTTGCAATGCACTTAATTGCGCTTGGGAAGATTTTAAATTGGCATCAGCAACTTCCAAAGATTCAGTTGAAGTGGCATCTTCATTTTTTAGATTCTGTTGTCGTTTAAAATTAATTTCTGCGAGAGTTAATTGTGCTTGCCTATCCAATAGTTGAGCTTTCTGGTTTTGTAACTGTGCGCGTGTACCGTCTACACGCGCCGCATAAACTGTCGCATCAACTTCAGCTAATAGATCACCCTCTTTTACTTGATCGCCAACTTCAACGTGTAGCTTTTGCAAAATTCCCGAAACCTGTGCGCCTACATCTACATAATCTCGCGGTTGCAAAATACCCGTCGCGGTGACCAGATTTTCTATGTCCCCACGAACAACCGGTTGCGTGGTGTAAACCTCTGCATTTTCATCGGTCGCGAAAAAAACTCTCCACAGTAAAATCAATGCTGAAAAAATGACAACTCCAATCAATATCCATTTAGGTTGTTTGTAAATGGGATTTTTTTTATTGATAGATGGATTCATTTTTTCTCTCTGTTTTTTTTAAAAGATTGCACCCCCTCCTAGCCTCCCCCTCCACAAGAGGGAGGAACCGATTTAACTCCGAAAAAGTAGGGAGTAAAGTCCCTCCCCTTTACGAAGGGGGGGAGGCTAGGAGGGGGTTTGTTTTTCAATTACTCCGGCAATACTTCAAACGTCGCAGAATAACTTGCCATACGTTGAGTTGCAGGTTTCTTTGCCTTCTTATCACTATATTGCGCACTTAACCAATACATACCTGCTTTAGGCCAGGCAATTTGAAATTGCCCTTTTTTATCTGTAGTGACTTCAATGGCTTGTTGTTCATTACGGTAACGCATACCACCCGCGATAACTGTGACTTTTACATCAGCTGCAGGCTTACCATTCATTAGAAAAATAAAGTCGGCAGTTTCACCGGCAAATAAATCATTGGGGTGAGTCACTGGTTTTAATTCTAACCCCTGTTTGGTTGGCTTGAATATTTCATTGCTAGGAGTTCCTGCAGTCACAAAAGTTTCCATACGACGTGAAAAATCTGTTACTTGCAAATTTTTTGCATCTTTGGGTACTTTAGTGGAAAAATCGTTAAGGTCTGCTTTTTGGCCACGCTCTGGCCACATACGACGTTCGCCTTCGGCCGTTTGCCAAGTTGCCATCACACCACTGGAGGCAATAGCAATCTTATAAGTACCGGCTTGCGGTAATTGTATATCGAAAGTGCTACGAAATTTTCCGGTATTGCTATTAACTGGCTGGATATTTTGCCCGTCTGGTGCGGTGATAATTAAATCGTCCAAACGCATAGGAGCGTGGTCCGCATGAAAAATATCATTGGATACAGCTGCATCAATACTGACCCATGCGTCGTTGGATGATAATACGGTAGCGCTTGGCAGTAACCATGCACGATGAGCTTCGGCTGTAAATGCCAAGCTGCAGGATAATGCTAATAAAAGTTTTAACGTTTTCATTTTTTTCCTCGTTTGAAAATTTGGATTTTGTTTTAAAATACTAGACCCCCTCCCAGCCTCCCCCTTCCCAGGGGGAGGAGCAGTTCCCTCCCCTGGCAAGGGGAGGGTTAGGGTGGGGTCAATTCGTACCAATACTCAACCTAACCTCACCCAATTCTTTTTTCCCCTTCGCACTCAATTCCGTTTTTTCTTTCACAGGCCAACTGAATGGAATTTTAACGACCTCACGGCCACCGACTTCACGCGCTGCTTCAATCATTAACACATATTCACCTTTGGATAATTTATCTAAAGGCGTTTGGCCTTGAGTGAAATGCAATTCATAAACACCAGGTTTACGGGTAGCACCACTAACACCATCAATAGGCATATCACTACTGCGACCAATAGCACGCCACCATTGACGCATATCTTTTAACCACTCTTCACCTTTTTCACTTTTTTGTCCGCGCGATTCCAGCTGATACCACACAGATAAATTTTGGATTTTTTTATCTGGCGCTTGCAACCAAACAGCCACATAAGGATTGTGATATTCGGCTACGTTTAATGTTGGCAATTCAATTTTGATATCTATGTCGGATGCCATTGTCAGCGTTGGAAATAACATCAAACCGATTAAATATTTTTTTAACATGGTTACCTCTTTTAAAATGTGGAAACGAATCAAAACAAACCCCCTCCTAACCTCCCCCTTCGTAAGGGGGAGGGACACTACTCCCTGCTTATTACAGAGTGAAATCTGTCCCCTCCCCTTGCCAAGGGGAGGGTTAGGGTGGGGTGTTTTTAATGCATCGATAAAATTAAAATTACCCAAGGAGCGATAATTCCAACAACTAACAATGGATAAGTTGCACGGCGATTAGCTGAGTATCGCCAGAGCAACCAAAAACCCGACAAACAAAAAATCAAACAACAAACAGATACAAAATCCATAAACCAACGCCAGCCATTACTGGTATTGCGCCCTTTATGTAGATCATTCAGAAAAGCGATCCAACCGCGTGACGTCTCTTCATAAACCCACTCGCCAGTTTCACGATTAATGCTTAACCAAGCATCCCCACCCGGCTTGGGCAAGGCCAGATAAATTTCATCGCTATGCCATTCGGCGGATTTTTCTGGTAGATCCAATTGCGCTTCTATTTCAAACCATTGAATTAATTTTGGTGTTAAAGGTGATGTTTTTTCATCGGTGCCTTCAGCTTCCTTCAATAGATTTTCTGGCAAGGTTTTTTCAGTAGTTGAAATGATCGGAGTGGCTTTAATCTCGTCCGCGTGATTCAGCGTAATGCCGGTGAATGCAAATAAAAATACGGCAACCAAACAAATAGCCGAACTCATCCAATGCAAACTTCTGACAAATGGAATCCAGCTTTTCTTTTGTTTTTTAAAATGTTTACTCACATATCAACCTTAGATCTCAGCCCATTGGCGTAACAAATTATGATAATGCCCCGTTAGGCCTAACAACTCTTCTGTATTACCTACTTTTTGTTTAAGTGATTGAATATTGCAATCCAACTCATACAACATACTTCGTTTCCAATCATCACGAACCATACTTTGCGTCCAGAAAAAACTGCAAACACGCTCACCTTCAGTCACTGGTGATACCTGATGTAAACTACTTGATGGATACAAAATTAAATCGCCGGCAGGCAATTTCACTTCATGGCTGCCGTATGTGTCCTGCACAATTAATTCGCCGCCTTGATATTCTTCAGGCTCGGATAAAAATAAAGTAGAAGACACATCTGTACGTAAACTCAAATTGCTATTGGGTAACAAACGAATAGCGCCATCAATATGAAAACCATAATGCTCACCACCTGAGTAAGCATTAAATAAAGGTGGCACTATTCGCAAAGGTAAAGCCGCCGCCATGAAAATGGGATTGGCATACAATTTTTTTAAAATAATTTCACCCAACTCACGCGCAACTGGATCATCTATCGCGATCTGGCGATTTTTTTTCACCAGAGCACCTTGTGCACCAACCGTCGCTTTACCATCAACCCATTCTGTTTGCTGCAAACGCAAACGGAAGTCATTGACTTCCGATTTGCTTAATATTTCTGGAATGTGAATTAGCATGATTAGAAAATAAAATCCGCGCTGATTAAAAATGTACGAGGAGTTCCAGGCGTGTAGCGATAGCCACTTTTGTTGATTGATGCAACGTATTCCTCATCAAGCAAATTGTAAGCATTTAAACGCACCGTCATATTATTAGTGACCTCATAAGAGATGACTGCGTTGACCAGTGTATAGCCATCAGTAAATGCTGGCGTACCCACCGCACCATCAGTTCCTCTGTGCAACCCGGCGGTGTAACTTGCTCCCCCACCCAAAGTAAGACCAGACGGAAAGCGATAGCTTGTCCAACTGGTGAATGCTTCATCCGGTGTATAGGTCAAATTCGATGTGCCATCCGCAGCTACCAACGCACCGGCTTCCACCTTGGTTTTCATTCTGGTATAGCCCGCAGTAATTGACCAGTTGTCGGTGATATTCCCTATGGCTGACAACTCAATACCGTCTATGCGCTTTCTTCCTGATTGTGTTGGATTGCCTAACCCATCCAATTCAAGCGTATTGATTTCATTGGTAACATCTGTACGAAATACTGCCGCATTTAGTGAAAGCTTTTCTGCGAGTGCGTCCCACTTAACCCCCAGCTCTGATGTCTTGGCTTTTTGTGGATCCAAATTCGGGTTGTTTGCATTAGTCACTGAGCTACTTAATTGGAAATTGGAACCGCCAGGTGGTTGCTGTGAAATAGCATAGTTAGCGTAAAGACTCGCAGTCTCAACTGGCTTGTAAACGGCGCCAAGTTTCCAATTAATCAGCGTGTCTTCACTTTGTGCATCAATAGTTGTGACCTTGGTACCGACCGCCAAACCGCCACAGGATACTGCGCCACGCCCGGTTCCATCATTACAAATAGCGGTGCCAAGGTAGTCAGTTTTATAACGATCCGCACGCAGACCACCAGTCACCAAAAACTTTTCGCTAAATTTCAGTGTATCGAACACATAAAGTGAAATCGTATCTGTCTGACCTTCACTGTCCGCGTCATTGCGTGCGAGAGACAAGGCATCAGCATCATTCCAATCAGGGTTATACAAATTGGCATCAACACGACTGCCAGTTGCAGTAACGCCATAATTAATTTGTTCTTCACGAGCCAGCTCTACACCGGCACTTAAATTGTGTTCGACCTTGCCTGTCGCAAAATCAATTCGCAGGTTTAATTGATCAGTCAGGATTTTGTTCTTAACATCTTTAACTGTATTTAGACTACGCGCCAAAGTGTAAGTCGATAAATCGTTGACGTCCGTCCATTTAATATTGGCTGTTGGATTGCCATTTACATCCAATGCACCAGTTCCCATGAATGAACTCAATAAATAATCCTGTTGCGTTTCGCCCCAACGCAAACTATTGGTCAGCTTTATTTTTTCTGAAAAATCGTGCTCAACTCTAAGCGTCGCCATTTTTGCAGTGACATCATCATGATCACCACCAAGACCATAAAAATTCTCTGAATCAACGGGATGATCAACCAGTTGCTCCAAGCCTGGCTGAGGAACCCAGTGATCCAAGCCAATAGTCGGCACAAAACCATCGGGGACATTGTCTTGCTTTATGTACAACAAATTGAGATACGAACGAGTATTCCCCTCCAACCCAAAAGCCAGAGAAGACGCTATGCCGACACGCTTGTTATTGATGTGATCGCGGCCAGCAACATCGCTGTCCTGCCACAAAAGATTCACCCGCCCTGCACTGCCAGATAACCCTTCAAAAGTGCGATTAACATCCATGGTGACTCGCTTTTGTCCATCTACGCCTGCTGTTACTGCGGCTGACGTAGCATCTTCTGAAAAAGCTTGTTTAGTGACGAGATTGATTGCTCCAGTAGGTGCACTGCGGCCGTTGTCTGTTCCTGCAGGTCCTTTTTCAACTTCCACTTGTTCGACGTTAAAAAGATCGCGAGAGATTGAACCCAAGTCACGGATACCATCCACAAACAGACTGGATGAAGTGTCGAAACCACGCATATAAATAGCATCGCCTGTACTGGTATTGCCGTTTTCGCCTGCATAAAAAGTCCCCACTCCAGCACTATTACTCAGGGCTTCTGTCAGGGTAGTCGCGCCCTGCTGGGTGAATACTTGATTAGTAATGACTTGAATAGTCTGGGGAGTTTCTCTCAGTGGCTGGGTAAATTTAGTCGAACTGACTCTGTCAGTTTTAAATGTCGACTCTACAGCATCAGCTTCAACTTTTACGGTCTCCAGCTTCCTGGTTTCATCTGCAACTACGCCGGCAGATGCCACCAACATCGCAGAAGACAAAGCCGTCGCCTTTAGCTGAAATGACGTTGTACGTTTTTTGGAAACTATAGATTTAGGTGTTATGGATTTCTGCATGGTCTTAGGTCCTCGTTTGCGATATTAAATAGTAATATTTCTCATTTGTCATTTAATATTCTCTCAAATGGATTGTAATTTCAAGTGATAATTATTATCATTTAAAAATATTTTGAGAAAGGCTGGATTTGTGGCTATGCGTTCGACTTATTTCCCTTGGTATTGCCTCGTCGCTGTGGTCCTGATTCATCTGGGAGGAATAGCCTTGGCAGTTATGGGATCGGAAACCATCCAACCGAAAATCATCGAAACCTCCATTCAAGGTGTCTTGATTGCCCCGCAAAAGGTGGAGAAGCCAATAGTCACTCCACCACCAAAAACCAAACCCAAGAGAAAACATCGACATAAACCCAAGCACAAACCCAAGCCTGTGCCCAAAGCACCGCATTCCGAACAGGCAGTCAAAGCGCCCGAACCGGTGCCAATAGAAAAGCCTGTCGAAAAGATAATTGAAGAACCCGCAGAAACAGAACCAGATACCTTGGTGCTGCCTAGTGCAGATGCACAGAACCTAAATAATCCAGCTCCGGCATATCCCATCATGTCGAGAAAATTAAAAGAAGAAGGTGTAGTTTTATTAAAAATTTTGGTCACAAAAGATGGGCTGGTGAGTGAGATTGAAATCAATCAGTCGAGTGGATTTAAACGATTGGATGTCGCCGCTATTAAAGCTATTAAGCGTTGGAAATTTAATCCTGCAACCCGCAATGGTCAGGCAATAGATTATTGGTATGAAGTTCCCATTGAATTTAGTTTGAGAAAAAAATGAGGTTTTTATGAGCACCCCTTACGGAATTGAATCAGTTTGGACCCAAGGCGACATAGTGATTAAAACAATCGCGATGATTTTATTAATCATGTCCATTATCAGCTGGTGGGTGATAGTCATGCGCGCATTCGGATTATTAAAATTGCGTCGTCCAGCAAAAGGTTTGCAAGATTTTTGGCATGCACAAAACTTTTCCGATGGTTTACGCACACTGGGGGACGATCGAATTAATCCATTTCGACATTTAGCTGAGGAAGGCCAAGCCGCAGTTGATCATCACACACATCACAAAGATGATCTTCACGGTCATTTACCTCTGGCGGAATGGTTAACCGCTTGTTTGCGCGGTGCAATTGATGAAAGTGCAGAACGCTTACAACGAGGACTGGCAATTCTCGCTTCAGTCGGCTCAACCGCACCTTTTGTTGGACTTTTCGGAACCGTTTGGGGAATTTATCACGCGCTGGTTAGCATAGGCGCTGGTGGTCAATACAGTTTGGATAAAGTCGCAGGCCCGGTCGGCGAAGCATTAATCATGACTGCTTTTGGTTTAGCTGTCGCCATTCCTGCTGTGCTGGGTTACAACGCCCTCACGCGCGCCAACAAAGGTGTGCTCAATAAATTAAACCGTTTCGCGCATCAATTACACGCCTACTTTATTACTGGCAGCCCTGTTCAAACAGAAAAATTTCGCGTGACAAAATTGTCACCCATTAAAGAGAGATAAAAAAAATGGCATTTGGTGGCGGACTCGACGACGACAGCGAAGTGATGAGTGAGATCAACATGACACCTTTAGTAGATGTGATGTTGGTTCTACTCATTATTTTTATTATTACCGTACCCGTGCTAACCCATTCTGTAAAAGTGGACTTGCCACGAGCCGACAACACCCTCAATGAAATAAAACCAGAAACCATTAATCTCGCCATTAATGCAGAAGGCAATATTTTCTGGAACGAAACACAAATTTCATCAGAAGAATTGGACTCACGTTTACTTGTAGTAGCTGACAAAAAACCACAACCCGAAATTCACATTCGCGGTGATAAGAGCGTAGATTATGAACAGGTCGTCAAAGCCATGGCTGCCGTTCAACGCGCCGGTATTTTGAAATTGGGGTTTGTGACCGAGCCGGAATAAGTATCCATACTTCTTACCAATAAAAATCTTGAACACTCCAGATAAAAGTGGAGATAAGTTTTGTATTTCTTCATGCTAAACTCTCCACCCCCTCAATTCTCAGCAAAATTACTATGCCCAAAATCTTCACCGAATGGAAAACATTAGCCCTGATGGGCGCGCCTATTTTGTTTGCGCAGTTGGCGCAAATGGCCAATGGGGTGATTGATACCATAATGGCCGGGCACGCCAGTGCGAAGGATTTGGCGGGTGTTGGGATTGGGTCGAGCCTTTGGTTTCCGACTTTATTCTTTTTTGCCGGTGTATTAAGTGCATTGCAACCTTTTATTTCTGAATTCAAAGGCGGACGGAAAACAGAACTGGTGATGCCCTGTCTATGGCAAGGTATTTATATTGCACTGGTCAGCAGCTTATTGATGATTTTAATTTTGATCAGTATTGATCCCATTTTAATTCTACTAAAACTCGACCCGGAAACATTTGCTATTGCGGATGGGTACCTCGAAGCATTTGCTTGGGGTGTTCCGGCAATGTTATTGATGATTGCATTGCGCGGATTAACGGATGGCATGGGACGCACGTCTGTTTTTATGAGCTTTTCAATTCTGACCAGCTTATTTAATTTGCCATTGAACTACGCATTTATTTATGGATTTGATTTAGGACTTTTTAAAATACCCGCATTGGGTGGTATTGGATGCGGATGGGCAACAAGTTTGTCCAACTGGATAGCTTTTGTTTTATTGCTGATGTATTTGCATTGGAATGCATTTTTTCGTCAATTCCATTTGTTTCATCAATGGACAAAACCTCACTGGCAAGAAATCAAAAATTTATTGCACTTGGGTGTACCCATTGGCGCGGCGATTTTTATCGAAGTCAGTATGTTTTGTATGATCGCTTTATTTTTAGCACCTCTAGGCGCCACTACCGTCGCCGCACATCAAATTGTATTAAACGCTACTTCACTATTATTTATGCTGCCACTCAGTCTCGGTATGGCATTAACTTTACGTGTCAGTTATCTAAATGGTGCAGAAGAATTTCAGACCGCTAAAAATTTATCACGCAGCTCATTATTTCTGGCGTTAATGATTGCTTGTATTAATGCCCCTATTCTATTTTTTGGGCGAGATTTAATTGCAACACTTTATACCACTGATCTTGCGGTACAAGAAATTGCCCGTCACTTAATTGTATTCGCTGCAATATTTCAAATCGCCGATGTCATTCAAGTCACAATGGTCAACGTATTGCGTGGATACAAAGACACAAAAATTCCCATGTTAATTATGCTACTTGCCTTCTGGGGAGTTTGTTTACCACTGGGTTATTCACTCACCTTCACTAACTGGATAGTCCCCGCTGCTGGCGCTTCGGGTTTTTGGATTGCATTAATCGCTGGGTTAAGTTGCGCGGCTGGATTATTAACTTGGCGAGTCATGAGGAAATAATAAAAATTAGATGCCCAACACAAAATTAAACTCTATTCTCATAGTCGATGACGACCTTATTTTTGCACAAACATTAAAGCGTGTATTGGATCGCCGTGGGTTTTTGACCTGGATTGCGCAAGATATAGATTCAGCAGAAAGCTTATTAACTAAACAGAAGTCAGATAAAGCCATTATTGATTTAAAAATAGCGCAAGAATCTGGATTAGTGTTGATTACAAAATTAAAAGAAATTAACCCTGATATTAAAATTATTATGCTGACAGGCTATTCCAGTATTTCTACAGCTGTGGACGCCATCAAGTTAGGTGCTATTAATTATTTTTGCAAACCGGTTGCAGTTGAAGATTTACTGAGAGCGTTTGATGCATTGCCAACTTTGGAAGAAAAAACATTACCTATTTCATCGCCCAGTCTCGACAGAATGGAATGGGAATATATCCAAAAAACATTGCAGTATAGTAACGGAAATATTTCTGCCGCTGCACGCGTGTTGGGTGTGCATAGAAGGACGTTGCAGAGGAAATTGCAGAAGCGGCCGGTGAGGCAGTAATCTCCCCCTCTCCCTAACCCTCTCCCACAAGGGGAGAGGGGACAGAATGCAGCAAGAACAAAAATTAAACTTTCAACTCAAAAAATTATTTTCTTAATAGCACTAACTGCTCCCTCTCCCTTGATGGGAGAGGGCTGGGGAGAGGGTGAAAATTAACTCACAAACGGCAACTCAATCACAGTCACAGTTCCGTTAGACTGATTCGCTTCATGCCTCACTTCGCCACCTAATCGTTTAATACTGGCATGAGTCAACAACAAACCCAAGCCTAAACCTTGAGTTTTGGTAGTCACACTTTCTTTTCCAATTTGTTGTTGTATTTGAGAATCAAAGCCAATGCCCCAATCAAGAATCTGCCAAATTAATTTTTTATTTTGCAACTGAATATTTACTTCAACTTTTTCCGGGCTGGCATCTGCTGCATTATTTAAACAATTTAAAATCGCATTATCCAAGCGTGAATCGTAACGAATAACATGCTGCTGAATTTCTGGACTAATATATTTTGTGAATTTAACTTGTGGGCGCATGAGTTGCCACAAATCAATAATGTTGTTGCAATAGTCCAGGCAATTCTTTTCTTGCACTTCTCTTCTGGCAGCAAGCTCGGAGTCCTTCACCATTTTTTTCAAACTTCCAGCACACACATTGACTTGCCGGGTTAGCAAATGCAGATCATCCATTAAAGCTGAATCTTGCGAATGTGTAGCTCGCAATTCTGACAAGAGCAAACTGATTGTTGCCAGAGGAGTATTCATTTCATGTGCAGCACCGGCCGCTAACGTTGCAACTGCGATAACTTGCTCATCGCGCAACTCGTCTTCACGCATTTCGGTGATTTGTTGCTCCCGCACACGTAAATCATTTGCCATACGCACAACGAAATAAGTGATCAACATAGCACTCACAAAAAAGTTAAACCACATGCCAATAATGTGCCAATTAAAATTATGCGTTTGGGCGTGATGATGAATTTCAAAAACCGGTAAATTCACATGAAAAAACATTAATAATGTATAAAAAAGCAAACACAAACTGGTGATGATCCAGGTGTAACGCCAGGGTAAGGTCGCAGCGGAAATACAAATAGGTACTAATAAATACGAAATAAACGGATTAGTTGCACCACCACTGAAATAAAACAAAGCATTCAGCAAAATAACGTCAATCAACAATTGGATAAAAAATTCCGGTTTAATAATTTGTAGGGGATTTTTTAAGCGGAAATAAGTGAGCAGATGAATCAAGGTAAATAAAATCAGAATAGTCAAAATCGGTGCGAGTGGCAGTGCGACAGACTCCAGATAAAAACTTGCACACACACTACCCCACAATAAGATTAATAAAAAACTTCGGATAATAGTGAGCTGCTTCAGGTGCGCGGCGACTAAATCGGGAAAATCGAATTTTGTGGTTTGCATAGTATTTTGGTTTTTCAATTGAGATCTTCACCCCCCTCCTAACCTCCCCCCTTAGCAAGGGGGAGGGACTTGACTCCCTACTTAATTAAAAAGGGAGTTGTTCCCCACTTTGAAAAAGGGGGGCTAGGGGGGATTTAGCTTTTCTATTTCAAACAAAAAAGCCAGCAATCACGCTGGCTCTTTTGATTTTTCACATCGCAAAACATTACAACAACAAACGTCTTACATCGCCAATCACTGAAGTTAAATAAGTGAAAAAACGACCAGCGTCAGCACCATTGACCGCGCGATGATCGTATGACAATGAAAGTGGCAACATATTGCGCGGAATAAATTCTTTGCCATTCCATACTGGTTTCATTTGTGCGCGAGACACCCCCAAAATCGCTACTTCAGGAGCACTGACCATAGGTGTAAAGCCATTACCGCCCATTGCGCCCAAACTGGAAATGGTGAAACAACCACCTTGCATTTCATTTGGCATTAACTTTCCATCACGCGCTTTTTTAGCCAGTGCGGTAATTTCATCGGTTAATTCCCACAAACCTTTTTTATCTACATCACGAATAACAGGCACCATCAAACCATTAGGTGTATCAACTGCAATTCCAATATGAACATATTTTTTGTGAACAATACTTTCACCGTCAGGATGCATAGAAACATTAAATGATGGCTCTGCGATCAATGCAGCAGCACAAGCTTTGACGATAAAAGGTAAAGGAGTAATTTTACTGCCGCGTTTTTCAGCTTCTGCTTTCACGCTATTTCTGAAGGCTTCCAGATCAGTAATATCGGCATCATCAAATTGTGTAATGCGCGGAACATTCAACCAATTGCGAGTCATGGCTTCTGCAGTGACTTTTTTGATCTTGCTCATTTTCACGACTTCAATTTCACCAAATTTGGCAAAATCAACTGCAGGAACTTTTGGAATACCAGAACCAACACCGCCACCAGATTGCGCTGCTTCAACAATAGGCTTGACGTAACTACGCACATCATCTTTTTGCAAACGACCACGTGGACCGGTGCCTGATAAATTGCTCAGGTTAACGCCCAATTGACGTGCCAATTTGCGAACTGCCGGGCCTGCATAAATATCCGAACCATCATCTTCTTCATCCTCATCATCGTCGGATTCAATAACAACAGGTGCTGATTTTGCGGCTGGCGCTTCAGGAGCTGATACAGCTGAAGTTGACGCTTGAACTGGAGCCGCCGGAGTTGATACCGACGCAGTTGATGACAATATTCCAATTAAATCGCCTTGAGAAACTTTATCGCCCACTTTGACTGACAAACTTAAAATGGTTCCTGCCGCCTCAGCCGGAATTTCCATTGAAGCTTTATCAGTTTCGAGTACAACCAACGAATCACCCTCAGCAATTTCGTCGCCGACTTTTACACAAAGCTCAATCACTTCAACGGCTTCTGCACCACCAATATCCGGAACAGACATTTTAACTTCACTTGCAGCCGGTGCTGCAGCCGGTGCTGCTGGAGCAGCAGCTACAGGAGCAGATGCCGCTGGAGTGGGAGCAGCAGATGCACCTTCAGCTTCAATTTCAATCAGTGCATCACCTTGAGAAACTTTATCGCCTATTTTAATTTTTAGCGCAGTGACTTTACCGCTGGCATCAGCCGGGATTTCCATTGAAGCCTTATCGGTTTCAAGTACAACAATGCTATCGCCTTCTGCAATACCGTCGCCGACTTTTACCGAAATCTCGATAACTTCAACACCTTCCGCTCCGCCGATATCCGGCACTTTAATTGTTTGAATAGCCACTGTGTTTCCTCTATTTCTATCAAAGATTATTGATATGTTCAGGATGAACGGTATGCCGCGGGCGCATGGATGCGCAGGAGCGGCTCTCAACATTTAATCCATTTTTATACGCTCATTGGATCCGCTTTTTCTGGATCAATACCAAACTCCTTGATTGCTTTAGCAACCACATCCGCTTTAATTTTGCCTTGATCCGCTAAAGTTTTCAGCGCAGCAATGACTACAAAATATCGATTCACTTCAAAGAAATGACGCAGCTTGGTTCGGGTATCAGAACGGCCAAAGCCTTCACAACCTAAAACCGTATAATCACCTGGAATATATGCGCGCAATTGTTCAGCATAGGTTTTCAAATAGTCCGTTGAAATAATCACTGGACCTTCTGCACCTTCCAGCAATTGAGTGATATAAGGCGTACGCGCTTTTTTGGTCGGATTAAGCATATTCCAACGTGTTGCTCGCTGACCGTCGCGAGTTAATTCGTTCACACTGGTTACACTCCAAACATCAGCTTCCACATCAAAATCTTTGCGCAAAATTTCCGCGGCGAAACGCACTTCGCGCAAAATAGTTCCAGCACCCATTAACTGCACTCGAAGCTTGGCTTTCGCTTTGCCTTTTTCTAGCAAGTACATACCTTTAATGATGCCTTCTTGCGAACCCTCGGGCATGTCAGGATGTTGATAATTTTCATTCATCAAAGAAACATAATAAAAAACATTTTCTTTTTCGTGATACATACGTTTGATGCCGTCTTGCAAAATTACCGCTAATTCAAACGCATAAGTGGGATCATAAGTACGACAATTAGGAATAGTGTTCGCCATGATATGACTATGCCCATCCTGATGCTGTAAACCTTCACCATTCAAGGTAGTACGACCAGCTGTGGCGCCCAACAAGAAACCACGCGCTTGTGAATCCCCTGCCGCCCAAGCAAGATCGCCAATTCGTTGGAAACCAAACATTGAGTAATAAATATAGAAAGGAATCATCGGCGTACCGAGATTACTGTACGCCGTTGCAGCTGCGATCCATGACGACATGGATCCCGCTTCGTTAATACCCTCTTCCAAAATCTGACCGGTTGCAGATTCGTGGTAAGACATCATTTGTCCAGCATCATGCGGCACGTATTTTTGACCTTCCGAAGAATAAATTCCTACGGTTTTAAACATGCCTTCCATACCAAACGTACGGGCTTCATCCGGTACTATAGGTACAATATTTTTACCTATGGACTTGTCTTTAACCAATGAGGAAAGGATTCGAACAAAACTCATAGTGGTGGAAATTTCGCGCTCGCCAGTTGATTTTAATTGAGCAGCAAAGGCATCCAGTTCTGGTGTTTTCAGTGCAGGAAAATCAGCCTTACGCGATGGCAAATAACCGTTTAAGGTTTTACGCCGAGCGCGCATATATTGCATTTCAGGGCTATCTTCGGCGGGACGGTAGTAAGGTAATTTTTCCAGGTCTTCATCTTTGATTGGCAATTCAAAACGATCACGGAATTTTTTGAGATCATCAATCACCATCGATTTGACTGAGTGAGTTTTGTTGATAGCTTCACCAGAAGAACCCATACCGTACCCTTTGACGGTTTGAGCCAAAATAACTGTAGGTCTACCTTTGGTATTCACTGCTTGATGATAGGCGTTATACACTTTATGCGCATCGTGACCACCACGAGCAAGATATAAAATATCCTGGTCAGACAAATCTTTTACCAATTCCAACAATTCCGGATACTTACCGAAAAAGTGCTCGCGCGTATAAGCCCCGCCGTTGGCTTTGAAGTTTTGCATCTCGCCATCAACAACTTCATCCATGCGCTTTTGCAGTAACCCGGTTTTATCTTTAGCAAGCAGTGCGTCCCATCCGCGCCCCCAAAGAACTTTAATAACATTCCAACCTGCTCCGCGAAAAACTCCTTCCAGTTCCTGAACAATTTTTCCGTTACCTCGTACCGGGCCGTCCAAACGTTGCAGGTTACAGTTGATAACAAAAATCAAATTGTCGAGTTTTTCACGTGTTGCCAAGGAAATAGCGCCCAAGCTTTCCGGCTCATCACATTCGCCATCACCCAGAAATGCCCAGACTTTACGATCTGATTTTGGGATCATGCCGCGCGCTTCCATATACCGGATGAAGCGAGCTTGATAAATAGATTTGATTGGCCCCAAGCCCATAGATACGGTGGGGAACTGCCAGTAGTCAGGCATTAACCAGGGATGCGGATAGGAAGAGAGGCCTTTGCCATCAACTTCACGACGGAAGCTATCGAGTGTCGCCTCGTCAAAACGTCCTTCTACAAAAGAACGAGCATACATACCAGGAGATACATGCCCCTGGAAATAGATTAAGTCACCTGGTACCTCACCATCATTTCCACGAAAGAAATGATTGAAACCTACGTCGTACAACATCGCAGACGATGCAAAAGACGCAATATGACCACCAAGGCCTTCATCGTTGTCATTCGCCTTCATGACCATCGCCATGGCGTTCCAACGAATAATAGAACGAATTTTTCGTTCTAACTTTAGGTCACCTGGACACTGAATTTCTTGATCAACCGGTATGGTATTAATGTAAGGAGTTTGAATTGAAGAGGGTTGTGCAATGCCTTGTTTTACGGCTGAATCCGAAAGGGTTTTTAATAATTCAGCGGCGCGATCTTTACCAGCGTGGCGAACTACAGATTTAAGAGCATCCATCCACTCTTTGGTTTCAATCGCATCAATATCTTGCAGCATTCAAATCTCCTCAGTCTGTGCAGAGCACATATCAACCTGAAAATGGGTTTGTACAACGACAATCAGCCTTCTTCAAAATAGAAAAAAGACTGACATTTCATAGGGTTATGTTTAACAATTTCCTTGTGGCGGGTAAAAAAAGTCCCGAATTCTTGCATAGCCGGGAAGTTTTTTCTACTCCCCCATAAAACTGCTCCACTGAAAACGAGCTTTTAGACAATGGTTAAACAGACCTGGATGCCTCAAAACCATGAAGGCGCCATTATGACTCAAGGAAATCCGCAACTCAAAGTATTGACGAGTAAAAAACCTGATATTTTTCAATAACAAAGATCAAAAATGCACCTTATAAAAGCAGATACGACCTTTTTGCTCAATAATGAACCTCTTATTCCACAAAATTTGCCGAATTTTATCTCTTGAGGTAAAAAGCCAGCTTTTATTCATATACTCGAATTCAACCAAGAGAAAACTATGAGCATTATCGAACAAATTCACAGTCACCCAAAAACTATTGAATTTTCAGCCGTGATAAATCATATAGACACTCATTATCTATTCACGCCAACCGCTTTTCAAAACGGCGACTATCACAACGCAGCCAATCAAAATAACGGCTCTTGCAAAATTTTTTCTTTTGCACAATTACATCAACTATCGAAAGAGCAAACATTAAGTTTATTTGGTGAGTATTACCGCAAAGATGTTTTACAAAATCCTGACGCGAGCGATCATCAAAATATTCGCAATTTTATGAAATATGGTTGGGATGGAATTAAGTTTGACGATGTGGCGCTGAACGAGAAATAACCCTCGCAAACTTTGTCAAATTCAGCACAATCTCATGTAGGGCGGGTCAAGACCCGCGTTGTGCCCACGCTTGAATTCATGACGATTATTTTTTAATTCTTGAGATTAATTCTGTAATGCTTTGATAAATATCACGCCGCACCCGCGGGTCTTGACCCGCCCTACAAGTGCCACAGCGAATTAATGAATGTCCCTTTGCCCCAACCCCAATACCTTTTTCACAAACGGAATTGTCAACTTACGCTGTTCTTGCAAGGATGCATTATCCAAACGCTGTAGCTGCCAAAATAATTCGTTGGTATCGCGTGCCAAACGCTGAATTAAAAACTGGGCGACCTCGTCGGTGAGTTCTAGCCCCCGGCCCTTTGCACGCATTTGTAGGGCCGTTTGTTTTTCTTCATCAGTCATAGTATGTAGATGAAGCGTCAGACCCCAGCCTAAGCGAGAAGATAAATCGGCGAGTTGAATAGGTAATCCTCTAACTGGCGCATTACTCGCAGCAATTAATTTGTGATTCAGCGCTTTTATCCGATTAAATAGATGAAATAATTCACTCTCCCAATCTGCGCGGCCAACAACTGCTTCTATTCCATCGATGCAAATTAAATCCAGTTCTTCCAATCCACGACATAAATCATCTGGCGCATAACCTACTAGCTCACGCAGAGGCAAATATTGAAAGGATAATTTTTTTTCTTGCGCCAAATGGCAAACCGCTTGCAGTAAGTGAGTCACACCACTACCGGACGCTCCCCACAAAAAAATAAACTGTTCGTTTTTATCGTTAAGAAAATGTTGCAAGCTTGAAACGGCCAAACCATTTTCACTGGTTGGCGCCGAAAAAAAATTGGAGAAAGTGGCCTCGTCCGAAAGACTTACATTTAAAAAAAGCTGTTCGGGTTTTGTCATTGTGTATCCTGCCAGATGTACCTCAGAGGATCGCCAATACTTCCTCTCGGTTCACTGAATTCTGGCTGCGATATGATGTTCTCAGGGCTAGGTAAACTTTGAGCCGCATCGAGTGGAGTTATAGTTTGGGCTCGCGGCAGAGAGGTAACTTCAGGAAATAATCGTTTACCCAAGGAAAGAGTAGAGGCCAACAAACGTGGATCGCCTTCTATAGTCAGTGCCAATAATAAACCTTGCTCATCCACCTTAATCAACTCACTTTTTTGAATAATAGGCAGTGATTTTAAATAGGCTTGTGATTTTTTCATCGCAGAAAAATCGCGAATATGACTAATTTGTAGATAATAAGTTTGTGCAGCTTGCTGGCTTAACGAAATGGAATATTGACTCGCCAAATGATCCGCCAATTTATGAGTAAAGTGACCAAATAGTTCAAACACTTCATTGGCTCGACCGGACCAGCTTTGCTGCCCGGTTCCGTCAATTACTTGCCATTTCACAATCCATGGCCCGAGAGGTTTAGCACTTTCACTCGCATCCTGTGAATCTGCAATCGCGACTGGCGGTGCAGACACATTTGAAACTGCTTGAGTAAATTCAGACGCCGAACTTTCAGCAGTATCAACAACTTGAGGTAGAACCCCCATAGATGCGGGTTGATATCGACCAATGACAATCACATCAGCTTTATATCGAGCAGACGCCGCTTTAATTTTTTCAATATTCAGTTGCCATATGTCGTTTGCTGATACCGCAATGTTGTCTTCCAAGTCCCATTCAGGCAGTGTTATTTTCAAACCGCGCAACTCTGACTCAGCTTGCAAGTGAACCAAGGCATTTTCGTAGGGTACTCGTTGCAACCCGGTTGAATCACGAAATACTGTCCAAAGTAATATTCTGGGTCTAGGCGCTGGCCACAATGGTAGCTCTGCTTCTCTTAGCAATTGGTTGATAGCTTGAGGCGAGTAATCCAGTTGAATACCGAGTCGTGTTTGAGGTTTGCCTTCCACAGTCTCCACAATTTTCCCGGTATAAGAAAAGCTGAAGAGATAGCTGGACGCTTTCGCTATCGAACGTTGAATCACAGGATTATTCACCGCATCGCGCCGACCGGAAACACGCACCACCAATTCACCCAAATGCAGACTGGCGGCAATATTGCGCTGAGTGTCGGATTGATCTTTAACGCTGCCATGAGCGCGATAGATCGACATATCTTGTGCGAAAAGCTCCCCGGCGATGCAGAGATTTAGGATTAAAAACATTAGAGTAGATGGTTGATAAACCTTGGAGAATAGTCGAAACAAGATGAACCCCATTTATTGGAAATATAAATTGAGTGGTATTGTAACCTAGCATACGCAGACGCAGATAGGAGGAAAGAGAGTACTTATGGAAAGCAGATCAGCTATTTTTAACGACTTTTTTCCAGAGCATAAAGAAATTGCTGCCTTTATCAGTTTCTGACTCGTAGCTAATTAGACAAGTGCGAACGTCTATCAACATAGGGAGAATAGTATTTTCGCATCAAAGCCTGCTCATCATTTAAGTTTTTAACCAGAGGTAGCATAGGTTTAGCTTGCTCAATAGGCTTGATCATGATGGCCAATATCCACTAACAAAATTTCATTATCTTGAATTAAAAACTGCAGCACAATTCGATAGCTAATATTAATTGACACAGAGGACAGCCCGGTCAATCGCCCTTGCAGTTTATGCAGACGTAAAGATGGGTGAAAGGGATTTAATTCCAAAAGTTCGAGTGTCTTTTGATATTGATTGCGGATTTCAGGATGGCTTTTAATGAATTTTGTCGCTCGCTTAAGGTAGCTTTCCGGATAGACAAGCTTATACATCATCGAGTCTCTTTATATGTTCAGCAACCGATTCAATTTGCACACGACCCGCCGCATAATCTGCTCTAGCTTCTTGAATAGCAGATGCCAACTCACATTCACGAAGTTTGTTATAAGTCTCTAACTCCATAACCACGTATTTGTCTTTACCACGAACCGAAATAATGACCTCGCTGGCGTCAGCCAATTGTTCTTCCAATAAGGACACACCCTGAACCTTAAACTCATTAGCCGTAATACTCATAATAACCCCAATAACATCATTAATAGTACGACCAAGATTACTCTAAAGAGCATGGATTGGCAATTTTCCTTAAGATGCCATAGCCCGTTTCTTCAACTGTTCAATCTCATCCCTGATTCTCGCGGCCACTTCAAACTCCAAATCTTTTGCCGCTTGGAACATTTGTTTTTCAAGTTGATCAATGGCTTTCCAAATATCTTTGGGGTCTATGTTAACTTTATATTGTGCTTGTCTTTCCGCGATCGCCATTGCTTTATTGCGCGCACTGCGACCACCTGAACCTGGAGCGGCGGCAGCTTCCATAATGTCCGTGATACTTTTAGTGATACCTTTGGGTGTTATGCCGTGTTTTAAATTATGCTCAATTTGTTTTTGTCGACGACGATCCGTTTCGTCGATTGCACGTTGCATTGATCCCGTTACGCGATCAGCATATAAAATTGCGCGACCATTAATGTTTCGTGCAGCGCGACCTATAGTTTGGATCAAGGCTCTATCTGAACGTAAAAACCCTTCTTTATCTGCATCAAGAATAGCGACCAGTGATACTTCGGGCATATCCAAACCTTCGCGCAATAAATTGATGCCAACCAGCACATCAAATTGCCCCAAACGCAGATCGCGAATGATTTCGACACGCTCCACCGTGTCTACATCCGAATGCAAATAGCGCACACGTATTCCATGCTCAGAAAGATAATCAGTTAAATCTTCTGCCATGCGCTTGGTTAAAGTTGTAATTAACACACGCTCATTTTTCTCAGTGCGCAAACGAATTTCGGATAAGACATCATCAACTTGAGATGTTGCGGGACGAACTTCAATTTGTGGATCAATTAATCCGGTTGGGCGCACAACCTGCTCAACAACCTGCCCCTGATTTTCCTGCTCGTATTTTCCAGGTGTTGCCGACACCATAATCATTTGTGGTGCAATTCTTTCCCATTCATCAAAACGCATGGGACGATTATCCAATGCGGAAGGCAAACGAAAACCATATTCAACCAGCGTTTCTTTACGCGAGCGATCGCCTTTGTACATAGCGCCAATTTGTGGAATCGAGACATGGCTTTCGTCAACAACCAATAAGGCATCCGCTGGTAGATAATCGAACAATGTTGGCGGCGCTTCACCGGAATTGCGACCCGACAAATAGCGAGAATAATTTTCGATGCCGTTGCAGTAACCCAACTCCTGCATCATTTCCAAATCATATTTGGTGCGTTGTTCCAAACGTTGGGCTTCAACCAACTTATTATTTTCACGCAAGTATTCCAAGCGCGTACGCAATTCTTCTTTAATATTTCCTATAGCATCGAGAATTTGTTCACGCGGTGTAACGTAATGTGATTTAGGATAAACAGTAAAACGAGGAACCTTATTTAGCACTTCCCCAGTGAGGGGATCAAAAATAGAAATTTGTTCAATTTCATCATCAAATAATTCTACACGTACGGCTTCAACATCAGAATCCGCGGGATAAATATCAATCACTTCGCCGCGCACTCGATAAGTGGCTCGAGTAAAATCCATATCATTGCGGGTATATTGCAATTCAGCAAGACGACGTAATATTTGTCGCTGATCAATTTTCTCGCCACGTACCAAATGCAACAGCATTTTCATATAGGCTTCAGGATCACCCAAACCATAAATTGCTGAGACGGATGCAATAATGATGGCATCTTTGCGTTCGAGTAAGGCTTTGGTTGCAGATAAACGCATTTGTTCTATGTGCTCATTTACCGCCGAATCTTTCTCAATAAAGGTATCTGACGAAGGCACATAAGCTTCTGGTTGATAATAATCGTAATAGGAAACAAAATATTCTACCGCATTGTTCGGAAAAAATTCCTTGAATTCGCCGTAGAGTTGCGCCGCCAAAGTTTTGTTGTGGGCCATGATAAGTGTCGGCCGTTGTACTTTGGCGATCACATTGGCAATGGTGAAAGTTTTACCTGAACCCGTTACACCCAACAAGGTTTGATGCGAAAGGCCGTCTTCGAGACCCTGTACTAGCCCGGCGATAGCCGTTGGCTGATCGCCCGCAGGAGAAAAATTACTTTTGACAATAAATTGTTTGGACATAGAAAAGATCATTGAATACCAAAATCGTATTCTACCCCAATTATACTGACATAAACTGTCACTAGCCCGTTAAGAATCGTCCAGGGTTAAGAATCACCTGATAACTAGGCATCTAAATAGATTTAGCGGAGGAGGCGTGAAAATGAAAGGCTCTAACCGACAACAACTTAATCGAATACTTTCGCTTTAATTTGCTCTACATCATGCTCTGCCAGAAATTGCACAAAACGTTCAGGCGAAATCGCCTTTGAAAAATAATATCCCTGGAGCATATCTGCACCCAATTCAGAGCAAATTTTTGCCTGTTCTTTAGTCTCAATCCCCTCGACTACCACCAGTAAATCGAGACTTCGACCCAGCCCAATCATAGCCTTCAAAATTCTGGTATCTGAATAGTTTTCCGGCACACCATGAACGAAAGTTTTATCAATTTTCATAGTATTCGCAGGTAATTGTTTAAGATATGCCATAGATGAATAACCCGTACCAAAATCGTCAACGGCCACTTCAAGCCCTAACTCTCTAACCTGTCGCAACAGAGATGCGGCAGAATAGATATTATCTATTAGCACTGACTCTGTTACCTCCATACCTATATTGTTACCGGAAATTTCCGCCTTTTCCAAATCAGCTTTAATTAAGCTTGGCAAGCTTTCATCATTTAAGAGTTGCGAACACAGGTTTAAACGCAATTTAAAATCAGACTTTACTAAATTATTTTTTAACCAAAAGTTCAATTGTTGAAACGCCATCAAGCGGCTTCGATTATCCAACTCAATAATTAGGCCAGTTTCATTCGCAAGTTCTAAAAACTCATCGGGAGCTAATATTCCTCTTGCGTCATGATTCCAACGCAATAAACTTTCAGCGCCCACTATTTCGAATGACTTTGCGTCCACAATGGGCTGATAGTGAAGTATAAAGTGCGCAGTTGGAATTAATGCTCGTAATTCGTTTTCCATTCGCAATCTGGTTTGAATATATTGCCGCAGATCATCGGAAAAAAATAATGCCTTATTTTTTCCTTTCTTTTTAGCGCTATACATAGCTAAATCGGCTGCCTTCAGCAAATCCGTCGTGTTAGTTGCGGAACCTGGATACAGTGCAATACCAATACTGGCAGAAATAACTAGTTCTTTATTTTTAATATGAAACGGAATTCTTAGTCTGTCGAGAATGCGATCAGAAAGTTCAATTAAATCTGAGTCCTCGCCAAATTGATGAACTAAAATCGCAAATTCGTCACCACCGAGTCGGCAAACATCATCTCCGGCTCGAATCATGCCCAACAAAATTTGCGCAACATTTTTTAATAGATCATCGCCTGTATCATGACCAAAGTTATCGTTAATATTTTTAAAATCATCGAGATCAATAAATAATAATGCCAGTTTTGACTGATATCGTTCAGCTCGAGAAATTGCCGAACCAAGACTTTTGTCAAAATAATATCGATTTGACAGGCCGGTTAGATTATCGTTTTCAGCAAGAACTTTTAGTCTTTTTTGACTTTCCTGTAACTCATATTCCAATAAATGTCGTGTTCGTGAATGGAGAATCGCTCTGGATAGATGCTTAAACGACAAGTCTGTTTTCATTACCACATCTTGTGCGCCACCCTCTATACAGGATCGCTCGAACTTTGGGTCATCATAAATACCCGTTACAACAATAACTGCGGCATGTTTTACCGGGTGATGTGCTAATTTTTGGAGAATGTCATCGCCATCCATATCCGGCAATAAAAAATCCAATAACACCACTTCAAATACACAGGTTTCAAAAAGGGAGATAGCCTGGATTGCCGTTGAGGCTTCAATGATCTCAATTGACTCTTGGTGCAGACGCAATGCGCGCTTTACCGCCTCCCTATCGATTTCATTATCGTCAATCAACAGTAATTTCATTCCATCGTTACCTCAACCTTTTTACCTGCTAGTGATAACCCTAGTTGGCAACTCAACAATTCGCCAATAATGGTCCAGAAACCCTACTACAGTTAAAAATTGAGAGTCCATATCTTGCTTAGGAATATAACCCGCAACATGTAGCCTATAAGCCTCAAATACATCCTCATCAGCAACCGAAGTTGTCAAAATAAATACAACCGCCGAGGTGAGTGCCGGGTCTTCTCGAAGCCGACTTAAAAATTCTAGACCATTCATACGAGGCATGTTGATATCCAACAAAATAATATAAGGGGCTGGCACACTATTAGACCGAAGGATTTCTAATGCCTCAACACCGTCTTTTGCTCTATAAACAGGGTTGGCAATCTTTAGCTTGGTAAAGGTTCGTTTAAAACTTTCCACATCAATATCGTCGTCATCGACAATCAAGATACTGACTTGTCTGTAGACCATCGATGTATTTTCGTTGTCTGGCATAAAACTACCCTCTTTTCAAAAATTTCGGCCAAGTGAACCTGAAGCAAGCGCCCCGGGATTCGGATTCAACGCGAACACTACCTCCGTACTGTTCAACAATTTTTTTCACTAGCGCCAATCCCATTCCGCTACCTTCAACCTCATCTCGAGGTTTAAGTGTCTGAAATAAATTAAAAATCCTTTGGTGAAATTGCGGATCTATACCAGGGCCGTCGTCTTCCACACCAAACTCATGCCAGTCATCATCGAGGCTCTGATATGAAACGCGAATGTTTCCTTCGAGTTTGTCATGATGTTTAATCGCATTGGTAATCAAATTTGTCACAACCTGTTCAAAGGGAATTGCGTAGGTTTCGATAATTGGTAATTCACTAACTTCCAGATGCAATCCCGGTCTAGTATTATTCATGTGAAATAGGTCTTCGACGGATTGCTTGACATCCAGGGTCTTGTAGAAGCCTTGGTTTTTTTCAACACGGTAATACGCCAAAAGATCATCAAGCAAGGCTTCCATTCGTTTAATTCTCACTCTAATTTTTTGTGAAGTTTCTGGAATAGCCGCCAAATTATGTTCGCGAATATCTTCCTCCAGCCACCCCGTCAGTTGACTAATTCCACGCAAAGGAGCTTTCAAATCATGAGAGGCAACGTAGGCAAAAGTTTCGAGTGATTTATTACTTCGTTCCAGTTCTTTCTGATATGCCAATAATGCATTTTCCGATTTTATCAATTCGGAAATATCGCGTTTGATACTCGATACACTGACTATTTTGCCATTGGCATCTTTTATTGGAGAGAGTGTAATCGACACATCAAGCAGTTCACCATTTTTACACAACGATTGTGATTGATAACTTCGAATAATATCGCCATTTCTCACTTGTCGTAAAAGTTCGTCATGCTCTTCTGCCCGATCTGATGGAATAATTATTTCTTTGACATTTCGTCCAACTACATCAGCTTCAGCGTAACCAAACATTCGTTCCGCTGCCAAGTTCCAACTGGTAATAATTCCTTCGACTGTTTTGCTGATAATGGCATCTTCTGAATATTCCACTATCGAAGCTCTGAGCGTATCCAGCTGTTGTACTTTCAGTAACGCTAACTCCTCTCTGGTTACATCAAAATTGGTTCCAATTATCCTGGTGACATTTCCGTTACTCTGATCCGACGTGGCTTTTGCCTGAATGAACTTAATTCTTTCACCTGGCACAACTATTCTAAACTTTGCAATAAAATCCTGGTGATTATCAATCGCCGACATTAAGTTTTTTTCATGTTCATTTATGTCATCCGGATGGACCCGATCACGCCAATCGTTGTAAGTACCTTTGAAATCCTTTGGATCTACTTCATAAAGCGCCAACATGGTTTCGTCCCAAATCAATTGGTTATTTGAAGGGTCAAACTGCCAGATGCCAATTCCCAAGGCTTGTGAGGTAACCGCCAACTTTTCGCGACTTAACTCAAGATTTCTTTTCACAAATTTCTTTTCGGTGATATCCACCACCGAGGCCATAATCTGTGTTCCACGATCAGACTCTATAGGTGCCAATCCAACTTCCAAAGAAATATTCTTTCCTGTTTTAGTCACTCCAAATAGCTCACGCCCTTTACCCATAACTCTTGTTTCAGGTTGATCAAAGTAGGCCTTTCGAACTGAGATATGTCTTATCGCTTCGTCAGCGGGAAGTAAAATTTCCAATGGTTTTCCCAGCAACTCTTCACTGTCATATTCAAATGTGGTGCAGAGCTGTTTATTCACCAGATCAATAGTGCCATTTTGATTGATGATAACTATGCCATTCGGCATGGATTCAATAATTTTTTCTAATCTTTTCTGCAAACCTTGTTGTGATTGTTGTGATTTTGTAAAAACCTGAAGTGATCGAGCGATAACACCAAATTGATTTGGATAAAAATGTCTAAATAGAAGCGCTATTAATAACAATATAAGACAAAAAGCTGCACCCAACGACATTGATTTTAAGAATTGACTGATGGAAATTGAAAATATATTTGTCAGCCATACAAAGGTAACAGAAGTGAGTATCATCAAAATTCCAAGAGCAGAAAGTCCATAAATAATTCTGCAGGCAGTCTTGGCAAGTTGAAACATGATTCAAATCCCTCCATTGAAAGTAGTCACAACTACCGAAGTGTATTCATAAATATCTCTGCCAAATGCCTTATAGCAGGTCCAGCTAATTCTTTATCAGCATAGGTCAAATAGGTAGGAACTTCTCTAATCGAACCAGTTGTCACTGGCAAATATTTTAGTGCTCCCGAATTAATATCGGCGTCAGTATAGCTTTCAGGGAGCCAGGCATAACCCAGTCCCATTCGAATAGCCTCCAAAGAAGTTTTAATATGGCTGAAGGTCCATCTTTGCTCTGCTTCTTGCCAGCCTTCCGAGTGGCGCCGATATTGCCCTGAATCGCGAACAATAATCTGTCTGTATTGACGAAGATCTTCCTGATCTATAGCTCTGTTTAATTTCTGTAAAGGATGATCGGGGCTGGAAACACCACGCATAATAACTGTTGATAATTTTTCACCCATAAATCCAATAGGGACTTTTCCGCCAATCGCCAAGTCAACTTGTCTTTGAAGCAACGCGTCTTCTGTACCACTTAAAACTGATTCGAAAATTTCTACACGCGTTTGCGGATAGGTTTGGCTGAAGATCGCCAAACATTGAAGAATTTTTACGGGTGGAATAATTAAATCGGCGGCGATACGAATTTGCGACTCAACTGTGTGACTGAGTAGCGCCACTTTTTCCAGACGATCAGCTTGCGCCAACAACTCTTTTGCTTTGCGATAAAGCACTTCGCCAGCAGGTGAAGGCACAGCTTTTCGACCTTGAATTTGAAAAACCTTGATATTGAGCGATTGCTCTAACTGGGTAATCGCATAGGAAACTGTTGATTGGCTTTTGCCGATAAGCTCTGCTGCTTTGGCATAACCACCGGCGTCAACTACTGCAATGAGTGTTCGCCACTGTTCCAGTGTAACTTTCTGTTCATTGATGATTAATGCAGAAGATTGTGAGTTCATTTACAACTATCCAATATTTCGATTGTTATCTGACAACTATGTCTGTTTATTTTTATCTGGTCAAAGGATTTAATAGCTACCAATCTACAGAGGAGAAAGAAAATGAAACGAGAACTTGAACGCATCATTCAAGGCCAGGAAACCAGTGATGGAGCTGGCGTCAGGATCAAACGTAGCCTCGGACAAAATCAACAAGCACGCGTTGATCCCTTCCTAATGCTGGATGAATTCGGAAGTGAATCGGCAAATGATTATATTGCCGGCTTCCCATCTCATCCACATCGCGGCTTTGAAACTGTCACCTATATGTTGGAAGGTCACATGCTGCATGAGGATCATATGGGTAACAAGGGCCACTTGAAAAACGGCGATGTGCAATGGATGACGGCAGGCAAAGGTATTATCCATTCGGAAATGCCACAACAAGAAGCGGGTCTAATGCGTGGATTTCAGTTGTGGATTAATTTACCTGCTGCAGAAAAAATGAAGCCTGCACATTATCGTGATATTCCTAACAGTGAAATTCCGCAGGTCAATTTACCTTCGGGTGGTTCAATTAAAGTGATCGCCAATGAAGTTACGATTGGCGGCCAATTGATTAAAGGACCCATTCAAGGGCTAACGACCGAAGCAATTTATTGGGATATTTCTCTACCGGAAGGTCAACGCTTTGAACACTCGATACCGGACTATCACCACACAGTCATTTATGTGTACGAAGGTAGTGTCAATATCGGTGATAAAGCACGTAAATTGGAAAAAGGTAACGCAGGAATTTTAAGTTCGGGAGAATCTCTGAGTATTCAATCGCTTCAAAGTGACACCTGTTTTTTGGTGATATCAGGTAAACCATTGAAAGAAACTGTCGCCCAGTACGGGCCGTTTGTGATGAATACAGGTGATGAAATTGAACAGGCAATACGTGACTACAGAGCAGGCACTTTGACGGACTGAAATTTAATATTGTGCGTACCGGCTCATCATCCCCGTAACAACGGGGATGATGAATTGGCCAAATAAACTTTTTAGCAAGGTCAAACCGCAGTAGCCAGTATTGGAGCAGCGCTTTTTGCACCTATTCCATATTTAGATCCAACGATTCCGTTTTTCGCTTTAGCAAACTCTTCTGCTACAGCCATGGCGGCGCAATTAATAATGTCGAGATTACCGGCAAATTTTGGTAAATAATCACCTACGCCCTCAACACTGATCACCATAGTGACCTGCCCCGCACTTACAAACGGCACCACTTCCAATTGATATCCCGGTACATACGTTTGTACTTTCTCGATCATCAAATTGACTTCTTTAATCAAGATATACATATCAATTTTGGATTCATCCCTCACATATGCAGTGACATTGGTGAACATTTTGGTTGTGGTATTAATTTCATCAACGATTAAATCGACTTCAAAATTGTCGAGCCCTGTATATTTTGCCAAGCCCGCTTTAGTGTTTCGATAATATTCATCAATGTTAGCCAGGGTTCCCGGACCAATAGACTCAGACGAAACACGTGAAACGACCTCGATTTGCTCAATCTCGGGGATACATTTCGAGAGCACATGTGCAAGAGGAATTGCGGATTGTCCGCCGCAGGAAATCATACTGATATTATCATTCTCGTAGACTTCATCGAGGCGAATTGCAGGAACACAACACTCACCAATTTGTGATGGTGTCATATCAATTGCAAGAATCCCCAAACCCTGAAGAATAACGGCATGCTCTACATGATAAGCTGCAGATGTTGCGTCAAAGACCAGATCGCAATTTAACCCTGGCTGGGTAAATGCGACTATTCCCTGATCAGATAATGGTACATCCAATTTAGCGGCGAACCGCATTCCATCAGAATAATAATTGCGCCCGGAAAACATTACACAGTCTAAATAGGGAGAGCGTAAGACTTTTACCAACAAATCCGTTCCTATTTTTCCTGTCCCCAAAATACCGACATTGATCTTACGAATAGTTGATGTTTTCATTTCCTGATGATTTTTACTCTTGATAACGTTAATAAGTGAATTAATGTACAACATAATTTTGTCCTTTAGAATTAAACATTAAATTTCATTCTTATTATGCTGTTGTTATTTTACAGAATTAAGATTTCATACTCCGGATAAACTTCACATCAATAAAAAGTAAATACGAGAATTCAGTCTCAAAAAAAAAATTTAACGAAGACTTTTGTGCCACATTTGTGCACTAATATTGCTGTGCTAGAATTGTCCCAACACCACTTACGTTTTAGGAGCAGTAATGGTTATGCAACCAAAAAGCTATTTTGAATCATTGTTAGGGATTCACGCGCCATGGACGATTCAGGATGTAACAATCGACGATATCCACAGAGTCATAGAAATTGAAGTTGCGACTTCAAATGAAAAATCTATGTTTTCTTTTTTAAATAAGGATGCAGATCAAGCGACTTCCAAAAAACGTTGGGCACATATCAATTTGGGACATTACACTTGCTACATTAGCTCCAAACATAATCCAAAAGCCGATAATGAATTAAGCTTGACTCAAAGCACCTTGCTTCAGCCGCAGTTTATTGGCGACACGCATTCCAATTACACTCACCTGTTACGCCAACAAATATCCCTGGCAAAACTACGCGGGCTTGATACGACAGCTATTGCCTCATTGTTTAAAATCGAAGCCAGCCTTGTCGAAAAGATTATGGCTGATGTTGCCAAGTTTCCTGAAAACACCCAATTAGCCTGCTGCCTGCCAACTGAAATCGATACCATATGGGAAAAAATACTGACCGACAAAGTCCATTTGAAGACTCAAGTAGTGCCGCTAAAACTTATCTTATCGAAACTAAAACTCACCAATACAGATGCAAAACAACACCAAGATAACCTGAAAGATTCTATTTTATCCCTACGAAAGTTTTTCATATCCCAAGCCAAAATTCTCGAAAGCGAATATTGTCAGGTTTGCGGCATTAGTAACAAAAAGCAGCTATCAGAAGAAAGGCAGTCCAACGTAACCAAACTTATGTTGCCAAGTCTTAAAAACAGTATTTGGTTAAAAATGATTACCGGTAAGATCAATTTACATTCAACTAACGTCTCATTTAATCTTTTTCTAACCCGTTTACGTCACGCCTTTCAAAATAGTAAGGACAATAACAGTCGCTTGAATACCCTGAATTCACTTAGGGAGTTTTTTAGAAAGAATGCCAGACAGTTAAAACCCGAGCTTATTCAAATCAACAAGTTGATGAATGCCCCTGAAGATACTCAGTACTCCCTGCCCGATGAACAGCACAAAATTTGGCGACGTATTCTGCGAGAGGATGGTTTTATACCTACTGCACATGTCGCTTATAAATTATTGCTGGCCAATTTACGATCTCAAGTATTGATGAACCCGGATCCTGTGATTGAACTGAATGCAGTTCGTCGTATTAGAGACTTTTTAAGTCATAACCAAAAAAATATGCAGCAAGAATTGCGTATGGTACTCAAAACCGCCTACGCAAGCTGATATCGAATTAAACCTCTTTCTATTTAAATAAAGGAAACCTTTATGAGATCGGATAACGAAATATCCATTAGCAGAGACATGTTTACACGCGAACAATTGATTGAAAAAATTAAACGCGGTGAGTATTTAATGATCGCCGCTGACGAAACAGTATTGCGCGATTTACCCTCAGGCAACTGGATTGGAGGAACGATTCCCTACTTTATGACCCGCGAAGGTGGCATGTCCGATAAAAATAGAATCTTTGTTCATACTCTCGAAGGTATTTCTCCCAGCCGGGCTCCACGTATTTCAATTTATGATGTCGATTCAATTTCGCGTATTGCGCAAGAAACACCAGAACACGGATTTACCTTAGTCATTCTACCTGCGCTATCTGAAATACATTTATCCTATGCCAAAAACGCGCCTGATTATCCCAATATGTATTTTTCTCCAATAATCGGATGGATTGCCGGAATTCATTTAAGTGATCTTGGCAAGATGAGTCCGAAAGTAGGATTTGGCCCTGCCAACGGTATGCTGGCAGATAATCAAGTCGTTGCCATGCATATACCTCTACCAGAACATCAACTCGCCAATATCAATACAGTTAATTTATTTGTTCAGGGTGACGGCCCTGCTTTTACATTTTCAGAAACCGGTTTTCACGTAGAAACCTGCAACATTGATGGGCAGCCTGGTAATCTTGCAGAATTTGTAAAAGCCAGGAATATCGACACTCGTTTACCTTTAGTGGCAAATTATTGCGGCGTGATGATCAACGTCAGTATCCAGCAGGTTAATGCGGACTCGGTAAATTTATATGCACCCGTGTTTGCTGACGTCACTTATCGTTTTGCAAAGCCCGTGGAAAACTACATTGAAAGTTTCGAGAAAAATTTGCCTAAAGCCGACAGTGAAAAAATTGCTTTCTCATGCAACTGCATTTTGAATTATCTTTATTCTGAACTGGAAGGCAAAAAAACCGGAAATATTATTGGTCCAATGACGTTTGGTGAAGTGGCTTACCAATTGATGAATCAAACACTGGTTTATTTAACTCTGACCAATACGTCTCGATAGTTTTAATTCCATTCAATAACTTTTAGAAACTGCAAGGATGCAGATTATTTGCCATAGGCCTGAATATAGGCCTGTAATTGTTTTTCATGTTGTTGCACAAAAACAACATCTGATTCAGGTACAGCAAGAATTACTGGATCCAACTTGGCTTTCAGCTGGTTAATTTGATCTTCATTTAATCCTTCCATGTCCTTCTTTGAAAAATAGGCGGCTATGGCGTTACCCAATTTTGTACTCAGTCGTCTGAACTCCCCTGGCGACTTCCAGCCCCATTTTTTTGCCAGAGCATTAGCGAAATCCCATTGATTTTGCTCAGTTAAAAACTGTTGGATTTCCTGATCTTGCTCAAGAGCAGATAATTGATCGAATTTAATTATCTCTTCGTCGCTGGATAACATTGAATCCATCAGCTCCGCAACCGGCGCCATAGCTTCAGCGGACTTCATCCAGCGGTCAACCGATTGAGTATTTAAAGACTTATTGTCAGGTAAAAATTGTGCATAACTTGAAATACAACTCATTAGAAAAAAAATCACTATGAACAATCTCATCTGCCAAAACCCCTAAAGCTATTTTGCTAATTTTAAAAGTAGTCCAGTAACTAATGACCAGATCCAAAAAAAGAAAAACACTACAAATGGAGCCAAAACACCTAACTTTAATCCTGCAACTCCTTTGTCTTGATAATAGGGATAAATAATAAATAGCTGGACCAAGGTTGGGATCAAGGCCAATAGAAAACTACGTGTCAATATACTGGACACAAACAAAGGCAGTAAAAATAACAGCCCCCATACACCGCCCCAGATCATTCTTGGATAGATCCACTCAGGCGCTATCGACCCTTGAATCGAAACGCCAAGAGAATGCGTCACGCCATAACGAGTTGACAACCACATAGCCAAACACATAAAAAATCCACCTAAAGCACCTGCACCTAAAGAAGCAAGAATATTTTTCATAAAGGTCTCTTATTAAATTGTAAAGTGATGGGTAATAATCATATCGAAATGTAAATTTTATAATCCCAAATCCATCATTAGGTTACACTGACAAGCATCAATACTCCAACTTTTCAGGCCATTGCTGTTATGTTTCGTTTTTTTGAAAGTTTAATCAATCCCTTTCCAGACGCAAAACCCACTGCGCCACCCAAGTCACTCTACGCATTTTGTAGACACTATGCTGAAGGTGCAGGTATTTTCTTATTTGCTATGGCATTTTTCAATGCACTCATCGCAATTTTTGAAGTATTACTTTTCCAATTTCTGGGTGACCTGGTTGATTTGTTGAATACATCTTCACCGGAAAATTTTCTCTCCAGCAATCACACCCATTTGTGGATTATGGCGGTTGTCCTTGTACTTGCGCTTCCGCTTTGCGTGTTATTGCACAGTTTATTTTTACATCAAACACTGCTCGGCAACTTACCTATGCGCATTCGTTGGCAGGCCCACCGTTATTTATTAGACCAAAGCTATCAGTTTTATCAAGATGAATTTGCCGGCCGTATTGCCACCAAGGTGATGCAAACTGCCCTGGCAGTTCGTGAAACCATTATGAAATTACTCGACGTTTTACTCTATGTATTGGTGTATTTTACGGGGATTATTGTGATTGCCTTTTCATTGGACTGGCGGTTATCCCTGCCGCTTTTCATATGGTTCATCACCTATTGTTCGTTACTTTATTACTTTTTACCCAAGCTGATTAAAATTTCCAGTCGTCAGGCAGATGCAAGATCAGACATGACGGGCCGATTGGTTGATACTTATACCAATATTTCAACTGTAAAATTATTTTCTCACTCGAATCGCGAAGCCGATTACGCTCGTCAGGGAATGTCTCAATTTTTGTCAACTGTGCATCCACAAATGCGTTTGGCCACGCAATTAAGTTCCAGTGTGTGGCTTACCAATGCACTGCTTATTTTTTCAATGACGGCCATTGCAATTTGGTTATGGACAGACTCACTGATGACAACCGGGGCTATTACTATCGCCGTTGGCTTGGTGATTCGATTAAATGGTATGTCGCAATGGATTATGTGGGAAGTCTCCGCTTTGTTCGAAAATATAGGCACAGTACGTGACGGTCTTAACACACTTGCCATTCCCAGAAAAGTACAAGATCAGTCGAATGCATTACCTATAGTCATTCAACAGAGTGCTATTGAATTTAAAAACGTAGGATTTAACTACGGTCGTGATTCAGGTCTTTTTTCACAATTTAATCTCAAAATAAAATCAGGAGAAAAAATTGGATTGGTCGGACGATCAGGCGCAGGCAAATCGACCTTGGTTAATTTACTACTGCGCTTCTTCGATGTACAAAGCGGAAAAATATTGATCGATGATCAAGATATTACAAGCATTCAGCAAGAAAGCTTACGTGCGCAAATTGGCATGGTGACTCAGGACACTTCGCTATTGCACCGATCAATTCGCGATAACTTACTCTATGGCCGACCGGGTGCGACTGAAGAAGAAATGATTCAAGCTGCAAAATTAGCTGAGGCACACGAATTTATTTTAGGGCTCAGTGATAGCCAAGGTCGTACAGCCTATGATGCACATGTCGGTGAACGAGGTGTAAAACTTTCTGGCGGTCAACGCCAGCGAATTGCTATTGCCCGGGTGTTAATTAAAAACGCACCTATTTTAATTTTAGATGAAGCCACTTCTGCATTGGATTCCGAAGTAGAAGCCGCCATTCAGTCGCACCTAAATGATTTAATGCGCGGTAAAACTGTTATCGCTATAGCACACAGATTATCCACCATTGCCGCCATGGATCGATTAATTGTTTTGGATAAAGGCGCTGTTGTTGAGCAAGGTACTCACAGTGAATTAATCGCCCAAGGTGGAATTTATTCACAACTTTGGGCGCATCAATCAGGTGGATTTTTGGGCGAGTTTTAAACTTCGCTTAACTACTTAACAATACGCTGGCATAACGCAATCGCAAATCCTGATCTGGAAAATAAAATTGATATGTATTAATGACAATTAATGTCGCCAATAAAATACTACTCATTTTTATTATCCAGTTTTGTTTTCTTAACCAAAGTAAAACCAGCATGGAAAACAATGCGGGGATGAAAAGGATTAGGGCGGATAGGATGACTTGCATTTTTTGGTCTCGATTGGAAATAATTTCACCCCACCCTAACCCTCCCCTTGGCAAGGGGAGGGAACTGTTCCTCCCCCTTGCCAAGGGGGAGGCTAGGAGGGGGTGAATGCTCCGGTTACAAATAGAATTAAACACCTTCAGAGTTGGACTTCATCCCAATCGAATACCAATCAATATTCCGTGTCAGCATCATCACCACAGCCAAAATACTGAATAACAAAACAGATCCCATTAATAATGCGTAATCTTCCGCACTCAATAATCCAAATAGCAAACCATAAAGTAAACTCAGCCCCAAGGTAAAACCAAATCCACGCATCACACTACGCAATACAAAGCACACATAAAATCCAATCAACGAAACACAGGCTGAAGCAGAAATAAGGTAGGCTTTATTAAAACCTATGTGCTCCGACAACGACAATAGTAATAAATAAAAGAACGCCAATGCCAAACCAACCAAAGTGTATTGCACCGCGTGCACTTGCAGACGCTTCATAATTTCAAACAAAAAGAAGCAGGCAAAGGTTAACCCAATAAATAATATTGCATATTTAATCGCGCGATCACTTTTTACGTATTGATCAACCGGATCAATAAAATCAACGCCAAATTGTTTATCACTAAAATTTCCGCAATTGTTTCTGTTGGCGCATTGCATAAACTCCTCTTGCATATTGGTTGCAAAAAATGAGGTTTGCCAATTTGCGTTAAATCCCGCCTCTGAAATAGATGACTCGATAGGCAAAAAATTACCAAAGAATTTTGGGTGCGGCCAATCGGAATGGATGTTAACTCGTGTCTCTTTGCCCATAGGCGTTACGGAAAACGATTCCGTGCCAGTAAGCTTTAACTGTAAAAGAAAAGTCAAACTGGTTTGTTGATTAAACTCGATACCCTTAATTTTCGCATGTACACCACTAGCCAAAACATTTAGTCTGGCGCCAGGCTCCATGGGATATTTCTTGCCGTTAATCGTCATAGTTAAAGAGTTATCTATACCGCGAATATCACTAATACCTAAAGCCATATAGGGTTTTGAAAAAGTGTAATCTTCCAAAGCGGATTGAATTCCAAAATTTTTCGGAATGATAAATTTCCCTGATAGTTGACTGTCCACATGATAAAGTCGCGCCGCATAAATACCACGCTTACGCAATTCGGTTTTTAAATCACCATTAAGATCAAACACCTCCGGTAAAAATTTTAGATTACCACTCACCTGCGACTCTTCAATTTCCTTTTCATGTTTATCGTTGTACTTTACTGTTCGAATTATTTTTGTATAAGGAACCACCAATACGGGCCCGGTAATGGTCTGACTATAACTGGAGCTCTTGGCTATGTCCGACAACACCGATTTACTGTAATACTGACGGTCATCAATTGAACTGCTGATCATGGCAATGGGAATAAGCAGCAACAGCATCAATAAACCAATAGTGAGAGATTTCAATAGTAAAGGGTACTTCATGGGATTCTCCTGAATGATTAAATATCAGGAGCAGGATGACAAGAGAATTTGAGGAGATTATGTAGACATATGGTTTTGTGTGAAGATTGTGTGAAGTTTGAAGGATTCACCGTAGGTTGGAAGAGCGCAGCGACTTCCGACTTTTATTGCAGGAAAATCTGGTAAGTGTCGGAAGTCGCTGCGCTCTTCCAACCTACATCAAAAAATTAATGTCGCTAAAACTCCAGCATCAACATTTACGATCTCAAATTTCCCTTTATGTAACTTCACAATTTCTTGCACAAAACTTAAACCCAAACCGGTACTTTTTTTACCTGTTTCAGCACGAGGGAGGGAAAAGAAACGATCAGTAAGTTTGGTTAGGGCAAAATCGGGGATGGATTCACCCTGATTGAACAGAGTGAAGGCTATTTGCTCCCCTACTCTAGTTAGCTGGATATTAATTTTTCCATTGATAGGTGTGAAACCAAGAGCATTGTCGAGCAAATTACTAATCCCTTGTTCCAATAAAAATACTTCGCCCATAGTCTGGCAGGATTTATCTAAATTTAGCTCCAATTGAATATGCTTTTGTTCTATTCGTAAGCTATAGCGCTCAACAACCGATTCAACCAACCGGGATAAATCAATCATCACCGGATTCTGCAATGACTGCTGGTGTTCTATTTTGGCGAGATTCAATAAGCGATCGATAAGATGTTGAAGTCGCTGGCTTTCAACTTCTATATTACTCACAAATTTTTCGCGTTGCTCATCTGACATTTTCGATGCCATAGACGAATGCAATAGTTCAGCAGCAGAACGAATTCCGGCTAATGGGCTTTTTAATTCATGCGTGAGTGTTTGCACATAATTTTCGATGTAATTTTTTCCCTCCAATTCATTGCGCATAGATTCCAAAGCATCTGCAAGCTGACCTAACTCGCCGCTGGCAATTTTGCTTTTTTTAATTTCAACTCGCTCTCCTTTGCTGACACTCAATGCATAGTTTCGTAATTTCTGCAACTCACGGGCCAACCACCAGGAAAAAATTGCACCCAATAACAAGCCTATAATAATTAATATGCCACCAAAAATACTTAACCTACGTTGAGTGCGATCAATAAAAGGCTGCATACTGCGATTAGGTTTTGCGACCGACACCACGCCTATAATTTCATCGCCATTTTTTATAGGTGCCGCTATATACATCACACTTGAAAAATCGTTCCCAGGAATTTCCGCGGTTGATCGCGCACCATATTGTCCACGCAAAGTTCGATATACATCACGCCATTGCGAATAATCCATACCTACTGCGATATTTTGCGAATCCAATAAGACTATGCCCTTTTTATCAGTGACATAAATACGATGATTAACCGACGACTTTTCAACCCCCCAGATATTGGCGTTAGGCGATCGATTGCCGTAGGCTTTGAAAATGTCCGCATAAAATTCGCTATTGATTTTATTTTCCAGCATGGGCTTCTTGAGAAATTCTGCGAGAAGATTAGCGGTATCGACTAAAGTCTCTTCTGTCGATTGACGTATGGCGGGTTTAATTTCTTCCATGACAGTTGAAAATAAAAAATAACTGCCTCCACTGACAAAAAGTATGTAGACAAAAAATATTCTGGCGCTCAGGCTCATAATGATTCCTATAACCGGGGCAGGCGCGCACGCCCGCCCCGGTATTAAACACGCATTTTATTCAGCTTAAACAAACACCGGGTGCTTGTCCAAATCATCTATTGCTGCTTGCAAAAACAATTCGATTTCAGGTGTTGTTCTTATCGACTTATAAGCTTTTGTCAATGCTCGAATAAAGTTTCTATCGATTATTGCTTTGTTCATCGACTGATACAAAAGATACAAATAAATAATCGCAATTTGCCGATCGGTAAATCCTTGATTAATTGCTTCATGCAATAATCCAATTTGATCATTATGCAAACCATAAGCTTGCAATAACGCAATGTTTACTTTACTCGAATTAAAAGGCTTGAATCTGGTTACAAAACTCTCGGCAAACTCTACAGGATTTTTTTCTTCTGGCGCTGCTTTAGTGACCTTTAAAAGTTCCATCGACAATTTGCTAAATTCTTTACGAATCATACTTCCCAATTCGGCTTTCTTTAACATAGGTTGCTGAGCTGGCGCAGATGAAACTCGTGAACGCATTGGCGCGGAAGCAGGAGCTGACGCTACCTTGGCCATTCCGCCCCAGGACTCAGGTAACATATGTGGAACCTTGCGTAATTCAGGTAGATCTTCTGCTTTTTCATTACGCACGTCGACCATCAAATAATTTGTGTGCTGTGACATTAATTGATAATCACAAGCCAACGCGACAATTTCCTCTTTGTTTTCACTTAAGTGAATGCGTGCCGCGGCCGCCAAACGTGAAACCAATGTTAGCGACTCATCAGGATCATTCATACTGCGCTGCAATACCAAATCCTGTTTTAACAAACTACCGTCCTGCATATGCAGAACCAAAGTCGCTTTTTCGTCAGGTTGTGTATCAAACCAGGCCCAAACATTTATTGTGTCACCATCGTAAACCGGACCTATTTCCAATTGACGAACTGGCAGGTTCGACCATTGCATTTCGACTTTTTTCGCCGATGGCGCACGCATGCGCTTAAAGTGACGCACAATGCGATCTGCCATATTTTCATTCGGACTGACTAACTCTGCTGCACCGTTGGTTTTTTCTGCCAAATTGCGCACAAAGTTTTCAGATAATGAGTCACCAACACCTACAGTAAAAATTCGATGATTGGATTTTTTGGCTTGCGCAATAATATTATCGACATCCCAAACTTCGCCATCGGTGATTAACAAAATATCGCAATCTTGTTTAACTTCTGACTGTAGTTTGTAGGTTGCCTCCAAGGCACTGGCGATTTCCGTACCGCCGAGATTGGCATCAATATTACTAATTTGCTTCATAGCAGTAGCAATATTTTTTTCTGTTGCAGGCATCAATTTAGAAAACATGCAGTTATGACTGCTACCAAATAACACTATATTAAAAAAGTCTCCTTTACCTAATGATTGCACTATGGTTGCCAAGGCATTACGCGCCTGCTCTATGGATTGCCCACCCATAGAACCTGAACAATCCACAACAATTTTTAAATTTTTTGGCTGAGCTGAAAATTGTGTGGCAAACGCAGGATGGAAACTCGCAAGTGCACAAAAGCCTTCGCGATCACGACTGAACAATCCATGATTGTGGTTCAACTCTGATTCAATATTGACAATAAAATCTTTATCCATTAATGCACTTTTATCTTGCAAGCTTATCCAGCAGCAATCATTCTCATTTTGTACACTAATGCGATGACTTGGGCTGGCAATTTTCGCTTTCGCCAGAGCACCAACAATTTGCACTTTAAAATTGCATGCATGCTCAACCAGAAAATCATTCTCCGGCATTTGATGCGGCGCGAAAGGATCATTCCCATAACGTGGCGCCAGGGTTGTCGGAATAAATAAACGCAATTGATTACCCTGCCAGCGTTGCGTAAAGGCATATTGCATTTGAATTGAGATAGCTTCGCCTGCCATTAAATTACCAACATTCATGGTGTACATGCCAGACGCCAATTTTTCTAACATCACCGCTGTGTTGCCATCGGTAATCGCTTCTTCATATTGTGCTTCGGCTGCTTTTTTCTCCAAAATTGTTGCGCGCAAAATGCGTTGGTCAATTTTTACAACTAATGAAGTTAATAATGCATCTATCGGCAGTGGAAATGTATAAACCGCTTCAATATTAATTTTTTCACTATTGGTATAACGTTGTTCAAGACTTACTGCGGTCATCAGGCCTTCAATTTTTGCCTCTATGTCCATACCCACCAGAGGTATGGCCTGACCATTAGTACTGCGAAGTACAGGACTTATTTGCGTTTGCATTACAACTCTTCCTTCTTAAGGTTTTGATATACCGCGAGTAATTCCCGTGAAAGCTGTCGGATTTGTACCGATGTCAATCCACTGCGGCCAGGTTCGATCATTAACTGCAAGCCTTCACTGATCATCAAATGGCTCCACAATTCTACCGAGCCCGGTTGTGGTTGCTTCATGGGAATATTCACAGCGTTTGGCTGTTCGACAATCTCTGCTATTCGCTCCAGAGAAAGCCCGGCGGCCTGCCATTTCTTGATCTGCAGCAATCGCTCCAGATGCATTGGAAAATAACGCGCCCCGCGATTCTTACCCTCCGGCCCAGGCACAAGACCCTGCTGAATGTAATAACGCACGGTACGCAAGCTCATATCTGCCAACTGGCAGAGCTCATCGAGACTGTAGGTTTGAGCGTTGGTTTTGGTTTCAGTTTCTGTGTTCATGGAGCCAATATAGTACAGCTAAACTGTACAAATCAAGTGATTAATAAAATGATGCAATTAAATCCACCGCTTGACACATAAGGTAAATGTATTAATGTATCTACATTACTGAATTTGGAGATTGCCATGTCAATTACCACTATCACTAGTCGTGAGTTTAACCACGATCGCGGTGGAGCCAAGAAAGCTGCACAGAAGGGGCCAGTATTTATCACCGACAGAGGGCAACCATCATTGGTGTTAATGACGGCAGAAGATTATCGAAAATTAGCAGGGAAAAAGAAAAACCTTGCTGAACTTTTGTATATGCCTGGCGCTGAAGATATCGAATTCGAAGTGCCAAAACTCAAGAATGATTTAATGCGCCCTGCGAACTTTTCATAATGTATTTACTTGATACCAATGTGGTTTCTGAATTACGCAAAGTGATACCAGGAAAAGCGCATCCAAATGTCAAAAATTGGTTTAATTCAATTGATGGATCAGAAGCATTTATCTCGGTAATAACACTTCAAGAATTGGAAATTGGAACTTTGTTGATGGAACGAAAAGATGCATCACAAGGCAAAGTATTACGCACATGGGTAGAAGAATATGTGAAACCCGTTTTTAAGGACAATATTTTGACCGTAACAGAAGATGTAGCAATTACCAGTGCCCGCTATTACATCCCCAACCCCAAACCAACTCGTGATGCTCTTATTGCCGCCACAGCTGAGGTCTTTAAATTAAAAATCGTGACTCGAAATGTCGCCGATTTCGAATACAGCAGCGCAAAAATTCTAAATCCCTGGTTATGAATTCATCAGCCATTTCAAAAATCTCTGTAATTAATTTAAGCCGGTGTGAGCATTACATCATCAATCTCACTTTACCAAGCTCGATCATTTTCCCGACGCTGGCAAAATGATTGCCAATAGACCGGATAATTCACAGGCTGTTTTGGCCTTGGATATCACTCTGAAAGTTATCCCATCTACCATAACCCAACAGGTCTCAGGCAAGCCAATACTCAATTCCGCTTTCTGTCTGCTGGGTATTGTAGAAAAAGTTATTGGTGCAAAAGTACTTAAATCTGCAATCTCACAAAAACACCCAAAACAATACTTTATCATCGATATTCGATACTTTTTTATTGACATGTACAATTTTAGCTGTATTCTTAAGTCCAGTTAGCCAATAACCTAGGAACTTAAGATGAACATTCAACAACATGCACGAATTACCAAAATTAAAAAGTTGAGTCGTTATTTGTACCTCTGCCTAACCGGAATACATTATTTACTCTGGATCTTATGCCCACTTGCGGTAATTTTTATTTTCGCCAGTTCAAATGGGACATTCACATTTATGAAAACAGTAACGATTCCAAGTGCGGATCTCACCTTTTTGCAACGCATGATGTTTGTGATGTATATCGCTCTCTTTTATTTCTTTGCATTAAAACTGTCTTACCACTTTCGCGAATTAATTCGTTCTTTTTCAGTTGGTGATATTTTTAATAAAAAGGCAATAGAACATGCACGAAAGGCCTTACTGAATGGGCTCGCACTCTACGGTGTCTATTTGATCAGTCTGTTTGCTGGCTGGGTTTATCTCTTAACAAAACAACCAACGAATCACATTGCAATGAATAGCGATTTTATTATTGGATTTATATTTTTTGGCTTGATGTATATTTTGCTCTGGGCGCTCGAAATCGGTGCTGATCTCAATGATGAATCCGAGTTAACAATCTAAGGAGTTTGTGATGCCCATTATCGTTAATTTGGATGTTGTCCTCGCACAACGAAAAATGCGTTTGAATACTTTGGCAGAGTTAGTGGATATCACCCCACAAAATCTTTCTGTTCTCAAAACAGGTAAAGCCAAAGCAATACGCTTTGATACTTTAGAAAAAATTTGCGAAGTTTTGGAGTGTCAGCCGGGAGATATTTTAGCTTTCACAAAAGACGTTGCTACCGATTCCTAAATAATTTTTCTATCTAAATTTTTAACGCCCTGCATCAATGATCAGTGGCTTGGGATTTCTTTACACTAAATTTTGAACAACATACGAGGATGTATTTATGTATTGGCTAAAATATTATTCAATTGGATTATTGTTGTTAATTTCATATAACTCCATGGCCGACCAAGCCTATATAGTTCTGTCCATGTCCACCATTCCAGCGGGAATATTTATTATGGGCAGCAATACCGAGCAGCCAGTTAAAATTCCTCACTCTCCTGAACATCAAGTCAATATTGATGCATTTCAACTTTCAAAATATGAGGTGACTATTAAGGAATTTCGTCAATTTGTTGTCGATACCCATCATGAAACAAAAACACAATGCTGGAAAAGAAAGACAGGTACCAATGAAATTAAAATGGAAGAAGGTCGCTGGGATTCTCCACAAATGCACCGTCCGATTTTCATCCCGTAATGTGCATTGGTTCAGATGATGCATTAGCCTATATTGCTTGGCTATCTAGATTACAAAGGTGCGCCATCCGACGGTTCAGCTTGGATAACCAATTGCCATCAAAAAAAGTTTTTCTTTGGCATAATTGTTTTTGCTGACTATATCATTCATCGCGGTGGTAACTATGGTAGCGACAGAGACTGGAGCCGAATTTTTGTTCGCGGACATGCAGGCAAATCCAATCCGAGCAGTTTAGGTGAAGGTTTTCGAATTGCACTGAATTTGAGTGAAGATAAATTCAACGATAATTCAGAAAAACTTGCGGATAACACTAAAGCATTTTTGAAAGAACTATTTCTTACTCAGAAAAAATTTAGGAAATAAAAACACAATTTACACACTTGCTTCATACAGATTCGTAACCTGTATGAAGCAAAGCGGAATATGGAGCTTTTGATAAATAATTTCGATATTAAAAATCATCAAACTCTTGCAGCACCCATTTTAGTACCGATTCTGAAATATCTTGATCATCCACAGCACGCGCAATCACCTGTGCGCCGATTAAGGTTGCCAAAGTCACTGCGGCTTTTTGTCGCGCATGATCCTGCGAAAACTTTGCACTCATTAAAGTTGTTAACGCATCCCATAATCGCTTTGCACTTTCAGTAAAGGCTCGTCGCACTTGCGCAGATTGACGCGGGGCTTCTGAGCCCAAGGCCGCCATTAAACAACCACTACCCGCATTATCGCGATGGCCAATTGATAAATAATTTTCTAAGAAAAGTGTTATCGGATCTTTATTGGAAAGCGCTTTACGTAATTCTCCTGCAGCCAAGAGTTCATCTACGGCGCGATGGCAAGCTTGTGAAATCAAATCATCTTTTGATTTGAAGTGACCATAAAACCCACCGTGAGTCAGGCCTGCTGCTTTCATTATGTCGGCGACACCAATACCATCAAACCCTTTTTCACGAAACAATTTGGCGGCCAGGGATAGAATTCGCTCACGATTCTCAGCTGCCTGCTCTCTTGTTACTTTCATTGCACGCTCCGACGCTAAATAACGTTTGACACTATACATGACGGTCATCATATAATCTCAATCATGACGACCATCATAAATAAATCGAGAGAGTTTTATGAGTACAACCGATAGCTCACGCATTGTCATTACCGGCATGGGTATAGTTTCTCCGCTAGGCTGCGGTGTGGAGCACGTCTGGCAGCAATTGCTGTCGGGAAAATCAGGAATCCGACACTTACCCGAAAACATAGTCGCTGATCTTGCGGTCAAGGTGGGTGGATTGGTGCCCGATATCCATCAAGACCCAATCGCAGGCTTACATGCAGATAATATTGTGAGTCCTAAAGATCAACGAAAAATGGACAGGTTTATTTTGTTTAGTTTGGCGGCAGCTGCTGAGGCCTTAGCCCAAGCACAATGGAACCCAACTACTCCAGAACAACAAGCGCAAACTGCCACGGTGATTGCCTCTGGCGTAGGTGGTTTTCCGGCCATCGCTGACGCCGTTCGCACTATGGATTCACGTGGCTCCCGCAAGTTATCGCCCTTCACTATTCCCTCCTTTTTAGTGAACCTCGCTGCTGGGCATGTTTCCATCAAATATGGTTTTAAAGGCCCAATTGGCGCTCCCGTTACAGCCTGCGCAGCAGGAGTACAAGCCATTGGCGACGCAGCGCGTATGATTCGCGCTGGCGAAGCGAGTATTGCCATTTGCGGCGGCACCGAAGCAACCGTGCATGCTGTTAGTCTTGGCGGATTTGCAGCAGCAAGGGCGTTATCCACGCACTTTAACGATACGCCAAGCCAGGCCTCCCGACCTTTTGATCGCGACAGAGATGGCTTTGTGATGGGCGAAGGCGCTGGCTTATTGGTGATCGAAAACCTGCAACATGCATTAGCGCGGGGCGCAGTTCCCATAGCTGAAATTATCGGTTACGGCACCAGTGCAGACGCTTATCACCTAACCTCCGGCGCTGAAGATGGCGATGGTGCTAAACGCGCTATGAGCACAGCGCTGAAACAAGGCAATCTTCACCCGAACGATGTTCAACATCTGAATGCACATGCAACTTCTACTCAAGTCGGTGACAAAGGTGAGTTAACAGCTATCAAAGGAATTTTTGGTGAAGCCAGCGGCTTAGCGGTAACCTCCACCAAATCCGCAACCGGTCACTTACTTGGCGCTGCTGGTGGTATTGAAGCAATATTTACTGCACTCGCCTTGCGCGATCAAAAAATTCCACCCACGCTCAACCTTGAACACCCCGATGAAGCCGCAAGCGGAATTGATATAGTCACTGGCAGCGCACGTGAGTTTGAGATAGAACATGCACTATCGAATGGGTTTGGATTTGGCGGTGTAAATGCCAGCTTGTTGTTAAAGCGTTGGAAAAGTTAGTGGGGGCTCTTGAATAAATTAGTGTTATGAAATTTGATTTTTTAAACGAAAAAACTATCTCTTAAATAATCTCGGATTTAGTTTCTGCGTTCGGCCGAGGCTGTGTGAAAACTCAAAAACTGTCGAGCGACTAAATTTTATTGACAAAATTTAGTCTGTTCTCGTGCTCCTATTCAAATACTTTCTCATTCGTAGCAGTTGAAATCGGTAGAATTCACGTAGCAACGCGCTTTTATTTAATCGTAAAAATTAATTTTTAGTTTTCACACAGCCTCGGTCAAGAGCGGACATTCATAAATTTACTGACCCTCGGTTCCAAAAATTAAGTTAACGAAATTGGTTTGAACGATATTTAATTTCCAAATATTATTTGATTGATCGAATTGCCCCAGGCGGCTGAAAAGAATTTTACTCAAATCTAAACTGACATGCATCCATGTAAAATCGGTAGCTGTCAGATTAGATCTGAGCTATGTCATTCATAACGTATCAGTACAGCCTGGCTATTCCGACTCGATTGATCTGATGCAACATTGATTGGCGGGTTTAGTTGGCGCTCACCTTTTTACGACGTTGCTTTTCTGCTTTTTGTGCCCTCGCCAAGGCGACATCGAACTCACTTTTGCGTCTTGCTTCTCTGCAATTTTTAGCGCTTTGAGTGCAAAGATGTTGCGGCTCGATCTCTTCGACAATACGAAAGCCCTCACCCATACTGGATCGATTCGATTGTCCACCATGACCACGAAGAGAAATATGAATATCGTGTAGGCCGTAACCGCTGCCTCGTCGAGAGCGCATATGGCACTCTTCAGTAATCCAAGCCGAGCCGTCCGTGGGGGCGCCAACATAATTCTGCTGATCGCAGTCCTGCGTCCATTCGCTCACATTACCCAGCATGTCATACAGACCAAAGGCATTGGGTTTATAGGTTCCAACAACGGTGGTGTACTCGGCACCATCATCACAGGCCATGGGTTTAGATTGGTATTTATGATCGCGTATGAAAGCACGCATACTGCTGGCATCCCAGATATTGCCGTAGTCGCACAGGGATTTTTCGTCATCACCTACACCATATTTAGTGGTATTACCCGCGCGCGCGGCGTATTCCCATTCAGCTTCGGTGGGCAGGCGATAGTGTTTTCCGGTACTTTGTGAAAGCCATTTGAGGTAGGCGTTGGCGTCATTCCAGCTAACGCACATTACGGGGTGGAAATCGCTGGGGGCATAGGCTGGTGTTAGCCAATTGCCGAGTTCGACATCATAGCCCACCTTAAATCTTCCACCATTCTCATCAACCCATTTCCAGCATTCATCTTCGGAAATAATGTAACCCGTCGCTTGCACAAATTGTTTGAATTGCTGCACTGTCGTCTCATAGGGTGACATTTTGAATGCCTTAACGCTGACCTTATGGATGGGCTTGGATTTTTCGCTAGCATCGTTGCCCATTAGAAATTCACCGGCAGGAATCGTCACCATGGGCGGTAGGATCAGTTTTCCGGTATTCCATGTTTTGCTGGCAGCGAGGGTTTGGTCGATCAATGCCTGACTACTGGCAATCTGGGCTTTGAACTTTTCCTGTGACTGCTTGATGTTGCGTGCAAAGTTTTCGTTGAGACTACTTTTCTCTTTAGTGTCGAGTGCAAGCCTAAAGCCAGCTTGAAGAGAGCGTGTAATGCTGTCGTCTACCAGTTGACGATAACTGATTTCTACGCGGTTTTGGGCATCCGCCCAAGAGCCGCCGCGCAGTATGTGGGCAGAACAGCTTTTACTGATGCGTGCAGAACCCTCCGTTGGCGCACCTGCGTAGTTATCAGCAGCGCAGTCAGCCACCCATTCGCTAGCGTTGCCGATCATGTCGTGCAGCCCAAAGGAGTTCTGTAAGAAACTGCCGACCGCATTAACATACGGAGCGAAATCGTTACAGGCAACGCTGGGCTGAGACAAGTCTATTCCGGGAAACTGCAAATGCGAGGGTGTGTGATACACATTGGCGTAATCACACAATTTGCTTTCCTCATGTCCATGAAAATAGCGGGTGTTGGTGCCTGCTCGGGCGGCGTATTCCCACTGTGTTTCACTCGGCAGGTAATAGTGCTTACCAGTTTGAGCATTTAACCAGTTGATATAGGCATTGGCGTCTGCCCAGGTAATGCAGACCGCGGCGTGGGTATCCAAATTATCCGGGTCGTTTTGTTCCGGCGGCCTAAAGGGAAATTCCATTTTAACTGTAGGATGAATCAAGGAGCATATTCCCTCCCTTTTATAATCAGTAGCCAAGAGGAACAGATTGAATTCAGACGCCGTAACCTCGTATTTGGAAAGTTGGAACGATTCCAGCTTCACCTTATGAACGGGTTGGGCGTTAGGGTTCTTTTCGTCCCCCATCATAAAATCCCCGGCGGGAATGGTCACCATAATGGGCTCTATGGCAGCGGGAGCAGCGGCTTGTGTGTATGAACAGGCAAGCAAGCTGGCCAGTAGTGGTAAATACATTATTCGCATGAAATAAATCCTTAATAGGTTGGGAATCGACGTAGATGAATTTGTCACGGGTGAAAGGTGTCCGGTTATGCGCTTAAAGTCCTAGTTAAATTCTTATTTCAGACCGTATAAGAAAAAAAATAGAAAAATCGGCCGGTTTAATCTATGGCGCTCGGTTGACCATCCACTCAATAGAACTAGAATGATCGCCCTTATTGGATCAGCACGGAATTTCATGAAATACACGATAGGCGCCTACATATTCGATACTGAACAGCTCCTGCTTACACGAGAAGGTGAAGTGGTTTTGTTTCGGCTAAATGAGGCAAAGCTGCTTGCGTTGTTCCTAAGCGAACCTAACAAGCTCTTCAGTAAAGAAGAAATTCTGGATAAGGTCTGGGCAGGAAAAATCGTTGCAGAACAGGCGGTGTTTCAGAATGTTCGCAACCTGCGCGCGATCTTCGGTGAGGAATCGATAAAGACTTTCTCGAAAAAGGGCTATCAATGGCAACTGTCGATTAGGGTCAATGATGAGCTGACTACAAATTCTGCTGTTATGAGTGTTGTCAGTTCTGGGGACAGTAAGCGCGAGGGGAAATCCAAAGTAAAACGCAAACTTATTGCAGTCAGCCTCTTGTTGAGCACACTCTTGATGGTCGCAGTGGGATGGTGGCAATTCACAATCTCGGCGCTACCGAAACTAGCGTTTATACCGCTCATGGCAGATCAAGAATTACCGCTGACGTTTATAGATTCCCTAGAGGATAGTTTGCGTAGCGCGGAGCATTTTAAGGCGGTGGATTTTACCGCGCAAAAAGTATCGCAGGACTTTTTCTGGGCGCCGCAAAAATACTTTCAAACAATCTCTCAAGCCACAAAGGCACCTTATGTTTTTATGGGCAGGGTTTCTCAGCAGGCGGGTAGTTTTCGTATTCAATATCTGCTCAAGAGCAGCAAAAACAGCTGGCGAGCTGAACAGCACGCGACTACCGCGGCCGAGTTAGCTGTACTCGTGAATGCTCATATCAGTCGTATTATCGATTCTGGGTTGCTCGATGTAGACGGGCAAGACGATCTGCTGACAGGTGCGAAAATAAAATTATTACAAACCCAGAATCCCCAAGACCTTAATTTTTTGCCCCCGCTGATCTACTCACAAGCGCGGCGCGGCGATTTTGCCAACAGTTTAGCGCTTGCAAAAGAGCTACAAGAAAAAGCCACCCAGCAGCAGAATTCGCTGTTTGTTGCCAAAGGGCATTTAGTAGCGGCCAATATCTACGTCTACGAAAATCTCCTCGCCGATGCCGAGCAATCACTTGCCAAGGCTGAGGCAGGCTTTCGGGCACTTAACGACTGGGAGAATCTGACAGAGGTTGAGCAGGCACGGATTAATATCGCCTTTGCCAAAAATGATTATGAACAGATCAAGCACCATGTTCAGCGCGCATTGGAATATTCGCACCGCTCCGGCGATGTCTTACCTAGCTACTATCTAATGACCTGGGCAGCCGTTTTGGCTAATAAATTCAAACAGACTGAGGATAGATGGCGTTACCTCGATCAGGCTGAGGCCCTGTTAGATCAGCATCAACTAGCCCCAGAGTTCTATGCGTTGATTCATTTTTACGCTGGTATGTTTGAGGAGACTCCTGCTGCCGCTGAAAAGCGCTACCGCAAAGTATTGGCAATCTTACCCGCCAACCAAGACTGGTGGGAATACGAACGCGCACAAGCTCACCTGAGCGACTTGTTAATTAAGCAATCGCGCTGGCAGGATGCATTGGATATATTTGCTAACGAGCCATTAAATGCGACTCAACAACTCTTGGTGGGCAACATTTGGAAAGCCCAGAAAAATTGGCCAAAAGCGGAAGCTCACGGCAAAGAGTCGTTCAAGCAAGCCAGTCTGAATGGTCACTTACCGAATGAGCTCGAGGCCGCCATCTATTTATTGCAGTTGGATAAACTACAAGCGCGACCACTCAATACTTACTATCGTCGGTTTGTGGTAAAGGAAGCGGGAAATATTCCGCATTGGACAAAATTCCACAGTTCACAGCTGGAAGAGGTTGGTCTCGAACTTCCGAGCCCCTGAGTCGTTGCTTAAAAGAAATATATGTTCCACATTTGAATGGGCAAACAATTTATGCATTCATTAGGAATAGTCGTTTTACGTTTTCGAAACGATGAAGTGATGCGAGAATTGAATGCCGTTATTGAAAAAATTGTGGATGTAATTGAAGATCTTTCACCCCTCCCTAACCCTCCCCTTGGCAAGGGGAGGGGATAAGAGCATAAAATTTTGCTCTGACCTGATTATTTACAAATATAGATGGAATAGTTGCCCAACATTTTTAGTTAATTATTATCTGTAATTTTAGTGAGAGCCAATATGACTCGTTGCGTGACAATGATAGGGTCTTCATTATTTAGATGTAGTACTGCTGCACTTGCACTTAAATATTCATCTCTAGCGGCACAATACAAAATGTAAGCAATGTCTCTCGCCATAGTGTCAGTTGCTTTGATGTAGTGAGGAACAATTCTTGGTGTATCTACAGCAACTGGAAGTACAATTAGGCAATCTGTAGGGGTTAGGGGCATAAAAACGTATTGCCTGCCTTGGTAACTACCAAATAAGTTACATACATCTGGCAGCAAAAAATCAGGTGTTTCGGAACGAATAACCACCCAGCGACTAAAAAATATTGGCCTTGCTAATTTGTCATAAAATTCATTTTGACTGTACAGGGTTTCATAGACCTGCTGCATGTAAGTTCTATCTTTTGCTTTGTCTTCATCCACTTCACTAGTAACCAATGGCTGCATTGATTTCGCTAGAGATTCCATGAAGTGAGGATTTCTGATTCGTTGTATTCCAATAAATCCAACTAGAGCTTCACGTTGAGGATAATTTAGTGGTTCGACTTTTAGCAACATTTCAATTGGCCTTGCTGCATCTCCTTCCACTAAACTGAAGTAAGCCTCTAAATGATCCGAATATAGATTGATCCGAAAACCCCAACTACCAAGAGGAATACGGTTTTTTTTCTCTACTTCAATTGAAGACTTGATACCTTTATAAACAAATTGCCCTTCAGACCAGTATTTTTTTATAAATGATTTTGGAATGAAATGATTTTCCTCGACTTTTTTCGGAACAATTTTCGTATTTTTTTTTGTCTTTTCCTTTTTTAGTGCAGCTTCTGTTTTTGGTTTCCATCGTTCTCTATATTTTTTTAGCCAAATATGTTCGGCACAATCTATTGCTGTTTTTGATATTTTATTTCTGCCCGCCTCACTAAAACATTGCTCTCGTTCTAATACAGGATTAATTTCAGCAATCAATCGACCATTCAGTCTATCTGAAATAATCCTTTCTGATATAAAGAGCATAAGCCTTGCTATCTCAAGAGCCATTTCTTCTCGTAGATTAACGTGCAGATTACCTATTTGAGGTTTAGCATAATCAAGCATTTCTTTAATAATTGAGTGGAGAATATCCTCCCAAATTACAGAGATTTCCCTTGCCAGCTTCTCCGGAGCCATAGAATCAATTTTTCGTATTTGAGAAAGGATCATTCGAAAGCTGACCAATTTGTGTGTAATTTCAGAAAAAGCTGTAATCACGCAACCTGATTTGAATCAAATCTAAGGGCAAGTTAAATTCTGCTTGGGACACCACTCAGAAACTACCCCAAAATTGTTTTCAAGTCTATTACACCACATTACGACCAAAATCGTTCGGCAATAATATTTTCACGCAAAGCCCACCACCTTTCCGGTTTTCAAGGGAAATATGTCCGCCGTGAGCATCCACTATTTCGCGGCAGAGAGACAGACCTATTCCACTACCGGATTGTTTGGTTGTGTAAAAGGGTAGCAACGCATTTTCCATAATGCTGGCAGACATACCTGTGCCTCGATCCAAAACTTGTAGCACACTGCATTGACTGTTTTGTTCCAGAGTCAAACCTATTTGATCTGTGGCTGAGCCGGATTCGTGAGCGTTTTTTAGCAAATTGGTAATCACTTGTTGGATCTGCACTGGGTCGAAATAGCCCGAACTGACTGGCACATTTCCGTCAAAAGAAAATTCCAAGGCTATAGATAATTTTTTTACAAACTCCGACCAATCAACGATTTTCTTTTCAGGCATTGGCAGTTTGGCAATGCGCGCGTAGCCATCAATGAAGTGTTTAAGATGCAAGGCGCGTTCACCTATAGTTTCGAAAACCACACTCAACTGATCATATTTTTCTTGTTCAACCAATAGTCGTCCGGAATGCGCCATTGAAGAGATAGGAGCTAAGGAATTATTGAGTTCGTGGGTAATAGTGCGAATTACTTTTTTCCAAATCATCGCTTCCTGACGATGGAGTTCGAAGGTCATCCGTTTGAGCAACAGCACTTCATGCTTGCGCGCGTTGAGAATAAAACGTCCGGTGGTAATGTGATAAAGCTCTTCGCCTGATTTATCCTGCACTTTGAATAAACCATCTTTTCGTTTGGAGAGAATTTCTTTCAGCGAGTTAGAGGTTGTTTCTATAGCATCGGAAAAGTACAGGCCGTTAATGGGTTTGCCGGCGTTGAGAATTTCTTTTGCAAAACCATTTGAATAAATAACCCGATCTTCTTGATCGATGAGAACAACACCCATGTTGGAATTTTGAATAACCATATCCAACAGTAATTCGCGTTGATAAACGTGTTGACGTTCATTGCGCAATTTTTCAGAAAGCTGATTAAAAATGCTGATGATTTCGTTTAACTCGTCCTTCCCTCTATTCGTGATGCTTACGCTGAAGTCGTTATCCATCAGGTTCAGCATGCCATTATGGATAGCGGCAATTTTAATTTTTTGATCCTGCACTAATTTTCGCACCAGCCAGATCGATACCGCCAGTGAGATTGGCAGAGCGACTATTAGTGCTGCCAATAATTCATCGATTAATATCGACAACAGAACAAGAATTCCCAAGCCAATAGTGATCGATAGCGCCACTATCGCGCAGAGTTTTCCTTCGAGGGAGAATTTTCTATTGGTTGTATTCAATCTTATATTTTTCCAATCGACGATAGAGCGCTTGCCGCGAAAGTCCTAACTGACGTGCCGCTTGAGCAACAACACCCTGATTTTGTTTTAACACCATTTCGATAACTTCACGCGAGGGTTCTGCGATCACGGGTTTGTAACTATCGATAATGGTTTCATCTATGGGCAAACCAAAATCTTTAAGTTGCGGCTTGCCGCCCTCGTTTAATATCAGTGCGCGTTGGCAGGCGTTTTCCAATTCACGTACGTTCCCCGGCCAAGGATAACAATGCAATGCTTGCAAAACGGAATGTTCCAATTGCGCTTGCCCGCGAAGAAAATGATGTATGAGCGGTAAAATATCTTCCTTACGTTCTTCCAAAGGCGGAACTTTTAATTCAAACACATTCAGGCGATAAAATAAATCTTCCCGAAACTCGCCGTTTTTAATAGCGCGTTCAAGATTGGTGTTGGTCGCGCTGATAACCCGCACATGGCAATGACGAGTTTCACTTGAACCCAGCCGCTCAAATTCTCCGGATTGTAAAACGCGCAACAATTTTGCCTGACCCGTTGCAGATAAGTTACCCAACTCATCGAGAAATAAAGTACCACCATCCGCTGCTTCGAAACGACCAATACGCTTTTTTGTGATGCCGGTATAAGCACCTGCTTCAGCACCAAACAATTCCGCTTCTATTAAATCTTGCGGTAATGCGCCGACATTAACGCAAATAAATGGCCCGGTGTTGACTCGCGAATTTGCTTGAATAATTTGCGCAATTTTTTCCTTGCCTGAACCATTGGGACCAGTGATCAGTACCGGTACATCCGAGCGAGCAATTTTTACGGCAAGGCTGACTAATGCATGCATCGAAGCGCTTTGGTAAATGAGTCCACAAAGATTTGCTGTTTCTAACAAGCGTGCTTTTTCTGTGAGTAATATTTGTGCTTGCAATCGTTGCTGATGTTGCAAGTCTTCCAGTTCCAATAAATTTTTTATCGTCGTCACTAATTTAATATCGTCCCAGGGTTTGGCAACATAATCAGCTGCGCCGCTCTTAACCAACTCTATGGCGGTTTCGAGTTGCGTCCATGCGGTGATTAAAATAATGGGGATATCAGGTCGCACTTGCCTGAGTTTATAGAAAAGCGCTTTACCCTCCTGACCCGAGGTAGTGTCCTCGGAAAAATTCATATCCTGTACAACCAACGCGATGCTGCCATCTTCTTCCAAACGCTTGGTTGCCGCTTGTGGTGTCAACGCAATTTCCGCTTCGATACCATGCACATCAAGCAACAAATGCAGCGCTTTTCCGACAGCGGGATTGTCATCAACAATCAAAATTTTTTGAGCGGATTCTTTTGCCATAAATCTCATCTATTAAACGTTGGAAACTGCTTCAACCGGCGAAATCTGCGCAGCCCTTCGAACCGGTGAGTAGGCTGCTAGAATAGTCACCAGCAGCAAAAAAACCACTGTTATCAGCACATACTCTACAGGCAGAAGTTCCATGCTGTGGGCTCGTGCCATGTAACTGCTATTCACATAAGCGATGATAGTGCCTACAACTGCAGAGAATGCTACCAACACGACATTTTCCAGCATGAAATAGCGCATGACTCCCGCTTTTGTCGAACCCAGCGCACGACGAATACCAATTTGCTTGCGGCGTTGATTGACCCAAAATGTGGTAAGGCCAAAAATTCCCAAGGCATTTACAAAGGTCAGCAGAAATATAACGAAAGATAAAATTTTGATCATTGCATAATCGCTGGAGTAGGTCTCGCGCTTTATTTTCTCTATTGATTTTTCATCTCCAACCAAACGAGTGCTATCGATTGAGCGTAACTTTTCAAGCAATGAATGCATTATTGCGTCCCGTTGCCCGCTCTCGGTTCGAACAAGATAGTTTATGGAGTCATCCTTAACCATTACAGGAAGAAGGGTAGCGCTAGTCGCGAATTCGACATCCGGCCAAGGGCCCATCAAACGTTCAATAATTCCGATGATAGTCAATGGCAATTTTCCCATATACACAGTTTTCCCGACGGCGGACTCACCAGGAAACATCTTGTCAGCCATATCTTTAGTAATAATGACCACAAGATGTTTCGGCGGATTCTCACGTGTAAAAAAATTAATTTCATCAAGGTTAAAATTACGCCCTTCAATCAATACTAGCCCAAGTGCCGCCAGACCGTGTTCAGTTGTCTCGTATATCGCGGTGGGAAAATCCGTGAGTTTGTCTTGCGGATCTTTGTAGAGTGATGAAGAAGATCCACCACCCGATATAGGTATGCTCGAGATAGGTGTAGCGTCGATAACCCCCGGCGTTGCGCGAATAATTTCCATATCCCTTTTCGCGATTTGCTCCATGTCTACATCGGGTGAATTTTGTCGCATCCATATTTTGAACATTTCTGCTTCGATCATTCCACTCGGCCGCTCAATTATCGCTATTCGCTCGCTGACTACGAATAATGCAGTGCTGACAACGGCAAGAGTGAGCGAAAGCTGAAGAATAATTAGCAGTGGCCCGGTTTTATTTCGCCACAAACTTTTAATAATCGGTATGACATCTAACATAAAATTATCCTGGAATGGGCCTGATGCCCATTTTTTATTGATTGATGTTATTGGGTTTTTAAATATTTGGCGGGCGCCGCATGACTAATTCGCCAAGCGGGCAAAAAGCCACTGCATAGGGTTGCCACTAACGCGAGTAAAATTGCAGCTGCCACCGTAACACCGTTAAAGACGGCAACATTTTCGTAGTTGCTATAAAGCGCGCGTACACCGGCGAGCCCGCCCATCGACATGAGTAAGCCGAGCAAAGCTCCCGCAGCACCGACAATAAATGCTTCTGTTAAATGTTGAAAAAATATCGAATGACGACTCGCACCGAGCGCTCGTCGAATACCCGCTTCAGGTGCTTTGCGCAAAAATTTTGCAAGCATTAATACCGTGCTATTGACCAAGCAAATCATCAGAAACACGAAGGAGAGCATTAACAATTGTTTATTGTCTTTGGGCACCACATCATTGATATTTAGCCATTCTTGCGGAGAATTCAGTTGATATCCGGGAGTTCGTTTGAATCTGCCTTGCTCTTTTTGTGTGGAGATATAGTTTTCCAAAAACTGTGAAAACTCTTGTCGCTTCTCCGCTGAATTAAGGCCGACCCAAGCTTGTATCCATATGGTTTCACTTTGTAAATAATCTTCGTGCGTTCTGATTTCTTCATTTGACCAACTCTGAACATTTCCCCAGCCTTGGTAGGGTTTAGCTGCAGAAAAAAAGAATGGGAAGTAAGCATCTGGCGCTGCTTCAAATGGGAGATTATTCAGGTCGTACACATTCGGTACCAGTTGCCATTTCTCACTGACCACACCCACCACCGTAAATATTTCACCATCCAGCAATATTGCTTGGCCCAAACTGTTGGCGCCCTTAAAAAATTTATTGTTCATGCCCTCACTAATGACAACCACATGTTCGGGATTTTCATCCGCGTTTTTACTCCAAGGGCCACCGTAGATAAATTGCACATCGAACATGCTGAAAAAATCACGCGTGGTCATACGTGTTGCGTAGGCGGAAGGAATTTCGGTGGATTCAGGAAGCTGGATAGTGACTCCCGCCTTGCGCATGACGACAACTTCATCGGCAACATTAGCGTCATACAGCGCCTTGGCATCTTGATAGGTAAGCTGTGGTGGAATGGCATTAAGAGCAAAATACTCACGATCAGGGTCCCAAGCATTCAGTTGTACTGCAAATATCCGTTCGTTTTTATGAGCCAACGGATTACTCGACACCACTGAGTGCATAGTTAGAATTGTCAGATTTGCAGCAATACCGGTTGCTATAGCAAGCACCATCAGTAGTGACAAGGTCGGAGTTTTACGCAAACTATGCAACGACAATCGCAAATAATATTTCCACATTTTTTTCGGTCCATTTTTGTTGATATTTTCGAGGCTAGATAGTTTTAGCAGCTAAATTTTTTGCGCTATCCAAATTTTTTGATACTTGTGAATCGACATAGGATTCGTAAATTTTAAAATCGGTCACTTGCCCGTCTACGATTTGTATATTGCGGTGTGCGCGTCGCGCCAAATCCGGATCGTGAGTCACCATCACAATGGTCATTCCACTTTTGTTGATGTCTTCAAGCATATCCATAACTTGTCGTGCCATCAGTGAATCGAGATTACCGGTTGGCTCATCCGCCAATAAAAATTTGGGTTCGCCTGCAAGCGCACGCGCGATTGCAACCCGTTGCTGTTGGCCGCCCGATAATTGCGAAGGAAGATGACGCGCACGTGCTGCCAAACCCACCATCTCCAGCGCGTTATTAATTCGCTTTTTTCTTTCCGATGAGGAGAACCCACGGTAACGCAGTGGAACATCAACATTGTCAAAAATATTGAGATCGGAAATCAGATTAAATCCCTGAAAAATAAATCCAATTTTTTCGTTTCGCAATTTTGATCTGATATTGTCGTTTAGTCGGCTGACATCGTTTCCGTCTAACAGGTACTGTCCCTCTTCAAAAGTTTCCAATAATCCAGCGATATTAAGAAAAGTCGTTTTCCCGGAACCTGAAGGCCCGGTTACCGCGACAAACTCACCTTCCTTAACCTCCAAATTAAAATCGCGTAGCGCGTGGGTTTCAATCATGTCGGTTCGGTATATTTTTTTTACGGATTGCATTTTCAACATTGGGTAGTCTCCGGTAATTAATCTGTTATCAAAATTTGTTCGTCAGTGGCTGTGGTAGTGAGTGAAGAAATGATGATGCTGTCGCCTTCCTGCAAACCATCCATAATTTCAATGTGCTTTAGACTTGAACCGCCGAGCACCACCGGTACACGCAGCGCTTTATTATCTTGCAGCTTGTAAACATGCCCACGAAAACCATCGAAGAATGAGCCGCGATTAACGATTAGCGCATTCGGTTTGTGTTCCAAAATAATTTTGGCTGTTAAACGTTGGCTCTGACGAAGATTTTCAGGTAATGCATCAGCGAAGCGAATGCGCGCACTGACACCACCATTAACCACTTCGGGCGATATGGCAGTGACCACGCCTGGGTAACTTGATCCACCCAAGGTAATTTCTGCTTCCATCAGCGGCGCTATGTCATCCGCAAATCCTTCTGGCACTGTTGCCTCAACTTCAAATGCACTTAAATCTACAACGGTAATCAGTGCTTGGTTGGCGGCGACTGCCTGCCTGTTTACCACCTGAACATTACCCACCATTCCGGAAACCGGCGATTTAATCGTTAATTCGTGCACGCGACGTTGCAAAGCATCTACTAAAAGTTGTTGGCTTTTGAGTTGCAATGTCAGTGACTCAACATCAAAACCCAAGGACTCGTTAGCGAGTTCACCATTTTGTTTCGCTTGTGTCAGCTCTAGTTTGGCTCGCTCCAGATCATCCTCGGCTTTTTCGTAATCCAGGTGTCTAATCAGTTTTTTGTTGAATGCTTCATCTGCACGTAGCTTTTCTCGCACCATGGCTTTTTCGCTAACTTGCGCCATGGCAATGATTTGTTCCAGTTCTAATTTTCGTCGCTTGGATTCTATTTTTTGTCGGCCAAGATCGGCTTCTATGCGTGTGAGATTTGCCGTTTCCTGCGCTAGCAACTCATTCAAATCCGGGCTGACAATGGTGGCGAGCACTTGGTCACGCCCAACCGTATCGCCGGCTTTAACCGCCATATCAATATATCCCTGTTCCGGGCTAAACAGAGTAGGGCTATTGGCTGCAACAATTCGCCCTTGAGAAACCACTTCGCGTACCAGCGTGCCACGCTTCACTGTCGAAACACGAATCGCAGATCGTTCCATTACCAGCCCTGACATAGAAACATCGGCGACATAAATAAACGCCCACACAGCAACACCGATTAGCAACACCGCAGCACCCAACATAACAATTCGTCTGTTCTTGCGCATGGTTTGACCCAGCATTAAATCCTGTGCAGAGGTATCGGTAATTTTCATATTCATGGACATCACTCATGGCTTTTGCTTAAGCATTACAAAGTCCGTACCAAGTCTGGAGAAAATTTTTAACCTGATGTTTTTTAAGAAATTATTTATTTGAACAACGGTGCTGCGTTATCGAAGAGTGTCCGAAGAAAGTGTCCGCTGTTGTCAGTTTGGTTTTTGCGGACATATGGCTGCCAGCAATATACCCATATGATCAAATCGCTTACACTGCGCAGAATATTGGCTGCTGCCGAAAATTTTACATTTCTAAATATCAACCAGCAGGTTTTTTTATGAAAAATATCACTATTATCGGCCCAGGTGCCATAGGGCTTTGTGTGGGTGCGGCGCTGCTTGACGGTGGGCACAAAGTGAATTTCATTGGTCGAAAAAAGATTGATGAATTTACCTTGATGAAAAACGGAAAAGTTATCAAGCAGTATCAACTTGATAGTCATAATGATTCAACGCCAGCTGAATGGTTATTGATTTGTGTTAAAACACATCAAATCGAATCGGCTAAAGAAACCATTTTGTCCAGAGTAAATTCGAATACCAAAATCGCGATTATTCAAAACGGTGTTGAGCATATCGACAATATGAATGCGATTGGTCTTTTTGATAATTTGCTCGAAGTCATGATTGATTTACCCGCCAAACGTTTGAGCGCTACAGAAGTGACATGGCGTGAACCCGCGTTTGGTTTTGTGCGGGACAATCCATTGGGGCAGGAATTTTCTGCGTTATTTAACGCGAGTTTTATAAAAGTCGATACTACGCCGGACATCACAACAAAACTCTGGCGAAAACTCTGCATCAATGCACCCACAGGTGCAATTCTGTGTTTAACCGGCCAACCCATGAAAGTTTTTCATCAACAAGGCATTGCCGACATTGGTCGCGGTATTATTCGCGAAGTGATAAATGTCGGGCGTAAAGAAGGCGCGGTGTTGGGTGATGAAATAGTTGAAGAACTGGTAACAAATTTTTTACAGTCACCTCCTGAATCCACCAATTCCATGTTTGAAGATTACAAAGCAGGCCACCCAACAGAATGGGTAGCCCGCAACGCAGTGCTCGTTAAACTGGGAAAAAAACACCGAGTACCTACACCCATTTCAGATTTATTAGCGCCTTTATTGGCCGCGCAGAAATGAGCGATGATTTTATCGAAAACTTACCCAATCCACTTCAACGGCATCGCCATCGGCTTGCGTGATAACAATATCGTGTACACCTTTTGGAATTTTTTTGGCACTAGCGCTCGCTATTTTCCAATCAGTTGATTTGCCAATTTTCACGCGGCCCAGCAATGGTCCATCTTGACTATCCAAATGGATTTCAAGTGTGCTGCTTGTGCCAGTTTTCGCGCGTAGCTTGATTGATTTTTGCTTGCCTCGACCAAAATCCACTTCGTTAAATCTTACCCATGATTTTGCAGTGCTAAATGTTGTTTTCCAACCTGCGTGTGGATTGGTTTGGTCAAGGAATGAAATTGCAATTCCATCGGCACTCTTCTCGCTGTAGCGATCAATTTGAATTTCGCTCTTGGCATCCACCAGTCCAACACCGCGTAGCGTGGGTTTTACTTTCTGAATGCTTCCATCGTCATTGAAAAATAATTTATCGGCGCGAATCGATCGATTTTTGTCAAATGACGGCGACAAATCTCTATCGTGATAGAAGAGATAGGACTGACCTTTCCAATCGAGAATGGAGTGATGCACTGTCCAACAACCACTCTCGGATTCATCGAGAATCACTCCGGCTTGCTTGAATGGCCCCACGGGTGAGCTGCTGGTTGCGTATTCCAAGCGTTCGATCTTGTTCTCCACATGCGGATAAGTCAGGTAATAAGTGCCTTTGCGCTCAAAAGCAAAAGGGCCTTCCAGTAATCCTTTGGTCGGCAGATTGTCGATGACCATAGGCTCGCCATCTATCTCGGTCATGTTGGGCTTGAGCTTGGCGACGTAAATCTTGCCTAAGGAGTAATACAAATAAGCTGCGCCATCTTTGTCGATCAGCACATTAGGGTCGATTCCCAGCACACCTTGAATGTAATTGGGCAAAGGTTTGAAAGGGCCGTAGGGCTTATCTGAAACGGCGACACCAATTCTGAACTCTGGACGTTTGGGTTCGCTTGCGCCCTCAGCCTTGTCTTCACTTTTAGCGATGGCCGGAAAATAGAAATAATATTTTCCATCTTTGAACACACAGTCAGGTGCCCACATTGCAAAGGCAGTGGGGTCGGTCCACTCCACGCCGGTCTGTGAGACTATCATGCCGTGATCTTTCCAGTCAGTTAGATTGTCTGATGAGAAGACATGATAATCCTCCATCACAAACCAGTCGGGTTTTCCTTTGTATTCCGGTGGGGCTTTAATGTCATGCGAGGGATAAACATATATTTTTCCATCAAATACCCGCGCAGTCGGGTCAGCAGTGAACTGATCCATAATCAACGGATTAGTCGCAAAAGCTGGTGTGATGTTCAGGAATCCAGCAACGCTGAGAATCAGCACATAACCTAGAGAATGTTTCATAATCGCCCACTTAATTCACAATTGTACAAGAGAACAATTAGACGCTCACCGCCGCTGCGATGCAAGGTTTAATCTATTCCTTAACCTTTCTTTTTTTGTCATCAGATTCAAAAAATTTATCTTGGTAAATTTTCATTTTCATGGGGAGTTTTATGAGTAGGTTGGGGTGTAAACCCCAACGCTTTTGGAATGTTATTATTTTTCTAAAATTTCTAAATTCAAATTTTTGAAGCGAGAACGTAAACTAATCAAAATTAAATCCCTCTGAGCTTGCCCCGAATTAACGTCCTGCTACTAAGTCTAATTAATAACCGTTCTAAATAATTTCGCGCCGCTAAAGTATGTTTGGGGTTCCAGAGTACATTGCAATGTGACTGCATCAGGACCTAAACTAGTTGACGTAGTCATTGTGGAAACATCACCAATAAATGTTCTAAAACTTTTCCCATCTTTTATTCCAATACCCACACCACTTTCACTTTTTCTTTTCCCTGTGAACATATCAGCCACCCATAATTTACAACTCACACTTCTAAAAGTATCGGACAACCCGCCACCGTATATATAGACACCATATAAGTCAGCAGAGTCTTGGGGTTGTTGAAAACTACACACTATCTGTATATCTTCATCCGACACGTTACTCAGTCTTCCATAATACCCATATCGAAGCCCCGCCTCATCCGAAGGTGTTCTAGCACTACAGTTGTTACCGGACAAGATAACGGCGTCCAGCGAATAATCAGCAAATGCCGAAAAAGACAACATCATCAATGCCACACAAAATATTCGTGAATATAATTTTTTCATTTCATTACTCCTATATGGTTGGTAAATAAATATGAATGGGGTCAGTAAATTTTCAATCGGTTCAATTTTTCGCTGACCCCGATTCTTTGAGATTATTTCATTTTACTGTGCCGTGATCTCAACATAATCTATATTGGGTAACCCGGCATTATTAGTGGATATCAAACTGATTTTGTGTGTGCCTGCCTCTATATAAACATTAATGGAATTGGAATCCACCCAGTTGTCCCATGAGCCAGTCTCGTTAAAGGCATAACTTCCTCGTATTCCGCCATCAAGCTGTAAACTTGCTGATCGAAAACTTCCAACATGGGCAAAACGAAATTTCACCAGGTAGTTACCATTCTTAGGGACGGCTAGTGAGTAATGTATGCCTTTGTTGTTCGCATTGTCGGTGTTGGCGAAACCAGTTCCTGTAAATCCGCTTCTATTTGATTCGATTATTCCATCCACAGCAACAAACCCGGGGGTATTTTCCTGAATTCTTAAGGTGGAGAAAGGCTCTATCTCAGGAGTATTTGATACCTGGGCAGCGGGTGTATATTCAATTCCACAGGCTTTGACAGACATATATTGACCAGTGGGAAGACTTGCATTTGATGGCGTAAGAAATGCGTGAATCAAAAGAGTAGAGTATGTATCGCCATTGCCATCACTGTTGCTGAAATCCACACTTTTCTTAACGACAAAGTTGGTTGGCTGCGATTTGAGGGTGGTAAAACCTGGAGTACCCTCAGACTCCAACGTGAAAATTGTTTCACTAACATCTGCATTTGCTTCATTCACAGAATGTTGTGCTAGATACACACTTACATTTTTTTCGTTACCCAAATGATCCACAGTCATATTGTCATAAACTTGACATTGCATTGAATGAATAACATCCCCTTCCTTAAGAGGAACTCTTGCCGTAAAAAATGGAGAGTCATCTTCCACATTATTCGCTTTTATTCCATAAACCCACATAGTTTGAAACCCAAACCCTGAATGACCTGGACGGAAATCATAGAGATCGACCGTATACCAATCTGCTGACGCTAAGGCACTAATTGACGCGAGAAGAAAAAACACAAACGTTCTATAAATTTTATTCATCTTTAATTTCCTAAAAGTTAATTAAATATAGTTTTATTTTTATTATTTATCGTGCAGTGCTCTTCCTGGTGATTTCGACGTCTGCTTGGGGAATTGGCAAACATTTTGTTTTTAGTTGGACCAATAGAAAGATAACAGCGCCGGCATTAGATAACAAACGGCAAAGAATGGCAAGAAATTAGGCGGCAAGGAAGCTGAAGCAACGGTAATCCTCCCATTTTTAACCGACGTTAAAAGTAGAGGTTATTTACTTTATTCTAATTACTGCAAATTAGTTCTGCCTGCAGCTTAAGATAAACACGTAATGCAGCATAGGCATCATTTGCTGCGTAGAGCAACTGATTGCTGGAGAGCTCCTTACAAGCCCAATTAGACGTAGTGATATGTTTAGATTTTTGAAATTTTTCTTTAAACAGAATGGCGACTGCAGCTCTAACTCCAACCGTGCCAGAATAATCCTTTCTATTAAAAAATTGGCGAATATCTACAAGCCCTCTGGGAATTACGCCGAATTTCTTGATCAAATATTTTCGATCTGAAGCTAAATCAAAGCCAACTTTCTTTATATTTTCATCTGACAGCAAAGCCAGTAACGGATTATGACTTTCCAAATTACACAATTGAAAAATATAAGCTCGATCTTCGGTTGCAAATTGAACCAAATGAGGACCATCACTCACCTGTCCTTTCTCAAAGACAGGTTTCGACTCGGTATCAAACCCCACACATGTTGATAATGATAAATGCGAGACAGCAGCCGCAAAATCTTTCCGTGTTTGAGGGACAACAATATTCTCTAGCCCTAAATAAGTAAATTCAGGCAACTGCTTGGTTTCTAAAATAGTAGGGATTGATTTCCTCATAGGAGTCTTAACTAAATGTTATTTTACAAAGGATAGAGAGATACAAGGTCGAGCTCTACAATCTGAATGCAAGTGAAATAGAACCAAATCTATCTCGGGATTGGTCAACCGTATCAACAGGTTTGATGTCCTGAAATGCGAAGGTTACACTGACATCTTGCCATGCGTAACTGATGCCGCTGACTACTGCAAATTGCTCGTGGTGTAACTCGGAAAATTGGCGCTTATAAGGCGTATCGCCGTTCACAAAAATGTCATTGAAAACATACCCGGATTCAATACCTGCATAAACATTCCAACCACCGTTTACGGCCATCGGTGTTGTTGTGCCACCATAACTGAGTGTTGACGTTACAAAGCTCTCACTCAAGCCAGAACCCCATCGCAAAATTGCACTTCCTGAAACTGAACTTTTTAAATTTCCGACTTGTGCGGCAGCTAATATAACGAGATCAGTGGAATCTGAAAGTTCGTGCCTCCAGAGCGCACTGCGACCAAGCGCCATGACAAATTGATCTTTTATTTGGTAATCCCATCCCTGCGGATCGGGTGAATCCACCACCTTATGAACAAACTTTTGTGTGTCTTCCGCATGAGAAGACGGTCCGACCATGCCGACAATCACTGTGACCATATCCGCTCGATTCGCGTCTACCACTACATGACTCGCGCGATAAAATAATAATCCCGCATAAGGTACATCCTTCGCATCAGGAATGGATTTCTTAATATCTTTTGGCGTTATCATCATTTGGCCAAGTGTCTGCTCACTAAAAGCCATGTCTTTTTCATCAAGCATCCAGGACAGCGTTCTTGTTAAATAGGGCTCCGTATAAACTTCAGAGCCCTCAGCAGAAACATCAAATAGAGAAATGAATGCACCATTGGTATAACCGCCGCCATCAACATTCAGAAAAACATCGTTTTGCCAGACTACAGACACCCAGTCCGCTTCACTGTGCGCATGGTTGGCAACTATTGCAGTGCTTAAAAAAACAAAGAACTTGGTGCTTTCGAAATTCCATCGCATCGTGAGATTATCCAAACGGTAGAAAACTGGGGCCGGAGAAAACTGGGGCCAGAGTAAAATTAAAAATCCATTACATCAACTACAACATGTTCTATTGGATGTATATCGTTTATTTTCGTCCCGCTTATTTTCAATGTTCCACCAGCCGGGAAGTAAAGATCTGACCTTGCGCTGCTGAAAGCGCTCGTCCAATAAATAAAGATATCCTTTATCCTCGGTCGTACGAATTACCCGGCCGGCAGCCTGCACCACTTTTTGGATACCCGGATATAAATAAGTATAATCCTGGCCTCGTTGAAATTTTTCTTGTAAACATCGAGCTAATTGTTCGTTCATTGGATTGATTTGCGGTAATCCCAATGTGGCGATAAATACACCTTTTAATTTTTCGCCGGGCAAATCGATTCCTTCACTGAATACGCCACCCAAAACAGCCAAGCCTAATAAATTATTTTTTTCATGAAATTCATTAATAAAATTTTCTCTGTCGATTTCCGTCATCTGTTTTGATTGAACTAATAACTGGGTACCACTTATTGCCAGATGTCGCAATTCGGTTTCCATCACTTGTAAATATTCATAACTCGACGTAAATAGCATGGCATTACCGGGACAGGATTGGATCTGTTCCATAATGAGATGACAAAGAGGTTTTATGGATGCTTCGCGATGCTGGTAACGGGTTGATATGGTATGTGCAATTTTTATCTGCAACTGATTGGGACTAAAAGGCGATTGCAGTTGTTGAATAACGGTATCATCAGGCAATCCCAGTAATTGTTGGTAGTAATCCGTCGGTGTAAGTGTCGCGGAAAAGAAACAAGCGGCTTTGGCATAATTAAATCGCAAGGATAATTGTTTTGCCGGCACCAGATTACGCAGCGAAAGTTTTTCATCTTGCTGTATTAACTCAATGCAAAAATCATCATCCAGGATTTCTGCTATTCGTTGAAAATGAAAAACATCAAAAAAGAAATCCATAAGCACTGCAGGAATAGCCTGTTCAGGTGATTTTTCTTGTAGAAATTCTGTCATACGATGAGTAAAATCTATTGCCGTTTGTAATAAACCTGCAGGAATTTCATGGATGACTTTATAAGAAGCATCTTCTGCGTTATACAGATCAATCAGCTCTAACCAGCGTTTATTCATTTGGGTTAGTCGGTATTGAAGTGATTTGGGAGCGAATTTTTTTGCAGTTAACAATTTTTTCCGACTGATCTTCGCTGAATAGATATCACGGCCGCGATCAATCAGGTTGTGTGCTTCATCCAGCAGTAACAGGGTTTGCCAATTAAACTCTTCTGTTAATGCCAGTAATAGTGGAGTGCCGTCAACAAAATAATTGATGTCGGCGATGACCACATCTGTCCATCGCGCCATTTCCATGCCCAGATAAAATGGACAAATTGTGAATATCTTCGCCAATTCGATTAACTTCGCCTGATCCAACACGGGAACAGTTGCTGCAGCTTTTCGTGCTTCCCATAATTTATTATAAAAGTCCAACGCATAAGGGCACGACTCACCATGGCATTCTTTATCCGGTTCAAGACAAATTTTTTCTTGCGCTGTGAGTTCAAGGCTGCGTAAAGGGGTATTACTGTCTGATGCAATTAATTGGATAGCATCCAATGCGATATTTTTGGTAGTTGATTTGGTCGTTAAATAAAAAATCTTGTCAATATCGGTGTAACGCAGCGATTTTAAAGCAGGAAATAAAGCGGCTAATGTTTTACCTGTGCCGGTGGGGGCTTCAACCATAGCGGTTCGATTAAGGGCTGCAGCTTTATAAACCAACTCTGCCATTTGACGTTGCGATGGATGCATGTTCTCAAATGGAAATGCCAAGGATTCAATCCAATAGGAAAGTTCGGTAAGGCGTTTATTAATGCAGGCATGCCATTCCTGATAGCGGCCAATTATGTGAATAGCAAATTCTTCCAGCTCATGGAAATCATACTGTCTTTTTATGGGCATTTCCTTATCGCCCAATAAATTTAAATAGATCAGGTTCAATCCAATTGCATCACGCTGATGAATAACGCAATACATCCATCCATAGAATTTGAGTTGTGCCCAATGCAATTGTTGATGATTTTGTGGGATTAGTGTCCAGTCTCCGTAATGGGTTTTAATTTCCTCCAACACATGATTAACAGGATCATATCCATCGGCCCTTCCCCGCAATAACAACCCTTCATAATCCAGTTCCAATGTGTATTCGGATTGATAATCCTTATGTCTGCGGCTGGTGACGGTTTTATGCCCTTCAATACCTTCTTGCCCGCTGGGGGACGGTGTAAATCGACGGTCAATACTACCGGTTTTGGCCGCAAAACTTACGAGAGTTTTTACAGCAACCGCTTTGATATTAGTCTTGGATGACATAACACACTTTTGCAGGTATTGCATGCTGATCAAAATAAGTAAACCAACGGATTTGATTATCCTGCAATCTGTCGCCGGGGCCTTTTACTTCGATTAACTCATAGGTTTTACTTTCCGGAAAAAATTGAATTAAATCCGGAAACCCGCTTCGATTATTTTTGGGATCAAACAACAACCGCTCAAATATCAATGTTAAATGGGCAATTGGGATCAGGTTCAATGCATTTTCAATAATATTGACATCCAGATCCCAAGAAACCCAATGATTGAGCATCCCCATTTTTTCATGCCATCGTTTTAGGATTCGAACAGAAAAATCAGATTGCTCCAATTCTTGCCAGCGCTCACACAATCCATCACGTTTTTGTGCAAATTCAGGATGATACATATCCAGTGGTGCTGCCTGAAATGGATTGGCAAATGCGCCGTCAATTGCCCTGAACATATCAGGCCAGATCCAAAGTCCAAACAAACTGGTGAATAAAATGTTTTCGACATAATAACAAGGAGCATTGTCCCTGGTTAAATGTTGCTGAACGCATAATTCTATTGAGTTTTCATTCAAGGACGCAGTCAGTTCATTCATTTGGAAATACATTTCTTGCGGGGAAAATCGCGGCGTTGTAATAAAGGGTTGCTGAAGTTTTTTGGATAAACGCACCGCAATACGTTTTATAATCTGCAATTCTTCTTCATTGTGTGGCGCCTCTAACACCTTACTGATTAATTGCCAGGCAGTTGTTATATCGCCTTGTTTTTCCAATAAACGAATTTGTCGTTCACGCGATGGTGGTTGTTGGTTGGTTTGGTAAAGTGACAAGGCTATTTCATGATATCCACGACGTTCAATTTCATAGCCAACACGGTTACGCAATTTATCAAATCGCCGTTGAATGGACGCTGGTACGGAAAATTGGTGTAACTCATTTGCCAATTCAAGGTGAACATACAAATCGTTTCTGTTATCCAAAAGTTCATTCCAGCGATCAATACGCCGGTAACTTAAGACTTCCTGTTGCGTTTTAAATAATTGGTGTTGTGAGTCAATAGAGTATTGCTCATAACGATGCAAGCCCAAATCCAGCAATACAAATTTGGTGAGCTTCTGGTATGAGTTACCAAAAAACAGAAGTTGTAATTCCTGTATTAATTCTTGATATGGCCAGAAAAATAACGCTCCAAAATTCCTGCTTGTCCAATCACTCCATTTTTTTGTATCAAGATTTTCGATTTGGTTGTGGATTTGGCTAAGATAGCCATCTTTATTCAGCGTGGAATAACCGGGTAATTGAAATAGTTGGTGCAATTCTTTTTTGGTGAGTATCTGCCCCAACTCATCCAGGGTTAAAGCTGGGTCTTCAAATAACAGTTCATTATCGAGCAATGTTTCGGCCGCTGAATAAATACAGCCGATTTCAGCATAGGATATTTTTTCTACGCGAAACCATGGGCCTTTACGACTGGCAAAACGCACAGCCAAACATTGGCTGGTTTTTGGTAACGACAGGAATTGACTGATAAATCGTGCTTGCTCGTCCGACAGTAAATGGGCATACCGCTGCTCTATCCAGTCCAGTAAAAAATGAAAATTATCGCGATAGTAATCTGGAGATAACTCGACGGTTTGCATAAGTTGGTGCCCTCAGAGGGCAAACACTATACTGTATGCATACACAGCCATGCAACTACCCGCCCTTCGTTAGCCAACGTACTGTCTTTGAATTTTTTTTATATTATTTTTAGGCTTTCTATCGTCCCAAGATCAGAGGAGTAACTAATGAAAGCCGCAATTTTTCATTACATTGGTGATATAAGCCTGAAAGACGTACGAGAGCCAGAAATAGAGGAAGCCACGAATGAAAATACTACTCAGGCAAGTGTGCCATCACATGAACAAAAATTTGTATTATCAGAAAAGGAAGCTAAAGCTAGCAGCCCCGAGGATATAGCAGTCTGTGGCGAAGAGGATCCAGGTGTAGGATTGGAATTCCTCACGGACGAAAGCCTAAACACTCACTCCGAATAAAATACGTCAGCGTTATCTTGTTACGCCAATCTTTAGCACCAGTACTTAGTGATCTTTCGGCTAGAAGTGGAAATTAAATCCCTCCGTTCAGTTATTGTGATTGATAGAAATCAGTTATAGTCACATCAAACAAAATAACTCTAGCCAAAACCACATGACTGCAAACTGGAAACCGAAAATCGGCATATCAATAGCACTTGGATTGCTGACTCAATCGTTTGTATTTCTTTACGTCAATAGAGCATTACTTTTCTTCTTATATCTTGCGCTAAGCATAGTGACCGGTATTTTTGATTTAACAAATGCCACTTACTATTCTCTACTCTTCCTGGTTATTTGCCCTTTGCATGCAGCTTATATTTCGCTTCACTATTCAACTGATGTTAAACGAAATTGGTATTCTCGTTGGTGGGGAATACTGATTGCGATAACATTTCTATATGTTCCGATCTATTTAGTAAGATCATTTTTTTACGAACCATTTTCAATACCTGGATCATCAATGAGCCCAACCATTAACAAAGGTGACGTTATTGTCATCAAAAAATATGGATATGGAAATTACGGAACCTATGGTATCAATTTATGGAATCCCGGATTATCTGAAGATAAAAAACTGGCTAAAGGCCAAATCTATGTATTTATAAGTCCACAAACACAAGTACCCTTGGTCAAAAGACTCATTGGCACTTCAGGTGATAGAGTTAAAATAGAATCTAACGTTGTTTTTGTGAATGACCAAGCTATTGATACGGTTAAAACTGATGCGGATTATACAACCGAAACCTGGAAAGAAATTTATGAGGGAAAAGAGTACCTAACACTCAGAACGATAAACACAAAACAAACGTCGTTTTCCGAAATGGTGGTACCTGAGGATGCCTACTATTTTTTGGGTGACCATCGCAACAATTCTCTTGACAGTCGATACTGGGGATTTATTTCTAAGGACAAGCTCATTGGTGAAGTTATTTATATCCATCATTCAAAGTGATTTATAAAGAAAACAAAACTCAATTATGAATCTCTGAAGAAAATTCGACATAATAATTAGGTTCAAAGTAAATTTACAAAAAGTTCAACTTTACACTGACCCCAACTATTCTAATGAGTAGGTTGGGGTGTAAACCCCAACGCTTTTGGAGTGTTGTTATTTTTCTAAGCGTAAACTGATCAAAATTAAATCCGCCCTTCCCGTTTAACTCCGAATTAGTGGCGACTTTGATCTTAAGTGGAATTATTATTTTGGAAATACGAATTTGCTTCCATATCCAAAGTCTTCCATTTGAATATCAGATAAACCCTCTTCGGGAATCGATTTTATTTGTCCAGCAACAATTCCTGAGCCAATTTCTATGACAATGCGACCATCCTCTCTGGATAATTCCATATCATTTCCATTGGCTTCTGGCATTTTGTATCTAAAATAATCCTGGTAGACCTGGTCAATAATAAATTCATGTGCTTTATTAATTTCTTGTTTTAGCATTGCTGCCTCATCAGACAACCACATATTCAGAGAAAGCCTAGTTTTTTCAGGTATTGTGTAATCTTGAGAAGTTATTTTTATTTCCTTTTGCATTTTTAGATTCGCTGTAAGTCCTGGTTTTGGTAACCTTCCTTTTTTATCTCGAAACTTATTTTTAACTTCAGAAACTCTAGCATCGATAACTTCTGCACTTATTTTTGGGGCCTCATGAAATTTCGAAAAGTAATAAAATTTATTACTATAAACTGGCCCTAATGAATCTAGCCCAGATTTTTTTGATTTAACCAAATCAATATTTTTATCCTCATTAAATAATTTAACTGACGCTGAAACAAATAGTATTTCAGATTTCAAGTCAAACGCATATGTTGTTGTTATAGAAAGGCCTCTCGGAATTATTTTTCCTGCTAAATCAATAACCTCTACACTTTTGTTAGTAAATTTAGAGTGAACATTGAAGGAGTTATAAAATTCAGATGTTAAAAAATCGTTGCTTACAGCCTGCTTAATGCGAATCACACCTTCTTGTGCTGCTTGCTCAGGTAACGCATTTTCTTTTTTATCGAGCATACCACCTACTAATAATGTAATTGGCAGCATTGGCAGAGGATTGGCCCCATAGGGCATAATCGTCGTATTTTTTGGAGAATAAGCTATAGCTATCCCGCTTTTATTTGCAATCAAATTAATAGGAAGATTATCTTTAAATTGTTCAGCATATAGAGCTTGCATTGGCTTTTTTAATGGGGTTTCCACAGTCGAACAGCCCATTAAGTGAAAACTAACCAAGAAAAAAATAATGATATTTTTCATTTACTATACCTACCATTGAATGGCTTATCAGTTATTAGAAACAGTATGTGATCAGCTTTAACACCATAAATCTTAAATTTCGTTATTTTTACTCTGACATCCAAATATTTACTGACCCCAATGATTCAAGACTGCCTGTGAGTATGCCTTAATAAAAAAATAAAAAAACACCTCGAGCTGTTAAAAACCTAAGGTGCAATGGGCTTTAAGAGGGTCATGTTACGTTCACAGGCAAATTTCAACACCCGCCAAATGGGGGGCATTTCATAAGCACAGGGGGTTTCCGCGGCCCGCTTCAAATCATATGTTTGGTGAATGGTATCCGGGATCCGTAGCTACAACTTCCAGCCGATGATCAAGACTAAATGTTCTAAAGCAGATGAAAATTTGGAGGTATTTTCCGCGCCAAATGTCTTATAGTGGCGCCCCATTCATTTCTGGAGCTTCCAGGGCTCCCGAATACTGATATGGCAAGTTTTCATTATTTTGGACTTTATCAACATGAAAAAATTACTCACACTTTTGGTATCGATCGTTCTCACTGCCTGTGGTGGTGGAGGTGGCGGTGGAAGTGGCGGTGGCGGAGGAGGCGGCGGATCTGCGCCCACGCTGAGTGCCAGCCCCTTAATACTTAACTTTACTTCTACTCAGGGCATGAACAACCCACCTGAACAAAATATTTATGCAAATGTTTCCAACTCAAACAAATTGAGTGGAACTATTTATGTCAATCTTGTGATACCCGACGATCACTTCTTTGATGCAAAAATAAATATTGTGGGTGATAAGGCTACTATCACTATTGGCGTCACCAGCGCTGATTCTATTGGGCCAGGCAACTACCAAAATTCACTGCAAATACTGGTGTGCACCGATTCAGCCTGTAAAAACCAAATTGCGGGGAGCCCGGTAACCGCAAGTATCAATTACAAGGTCAATAAACCCAATATTAACGCGAGTGTTGAAAACATTAGTTTTTCAGGAAAACGTGGCCAACAGCCCGACCCGATCACATTTAATTACTTCGCAACCAGCATTCCGTTTGACCTGAATGGCAACGATGTCTACAACAATGTAAAAGTCGATATCGAATACACCTCTGCTCAATCGGATTGGTTGACGGCAGTGCAAGACAAAAACAATTTGAAATATCAATTAGGTGTCTCTCGCCCTGTACCGGTTGGGGTTCACACCGCAAAATTAAATTTCAGCAGCACTGATGGTATTTTGAATTCCTACAGCATCCCAGTGACTTACACAGTGACTGAAAACTCAATCGTCACTAGTTCCGATGTAGTTGCGTTTGAACTTCGTCAAGATTCAACTGCATCAACATTTTCAAAATCTATCGGGTTAACGGCTGCAACCGATTCATTCAGCTGGACAGCATCTGCAAATCAACCCTGGCTAAGCGTTACAGAATCTGGCGGCAGCGGAAGCGATCTGCAAGTAACACTGAATAATGAAGTTGCGAAATTAAAAAATGGTATTTATCTCGCGTTGGTTAGTGTTCAACGAGACGGCAGTAATGACAGATACGATGTACCTGTAACACTCGACATGAACACAGTACAACTCGACTATGCGACGCCTTGGTACAGCTACACAGGTAGCGCACAGGATCTGCATATTTTTGGTGAAAACCTGGATCAGCTAGACACAATTTATTTCAATGATGAGGCAGTAACGGATTTCACCTTGGTCAACGATGGTGAAATCAAGGTGACATCACCTGCATTGGCGAGTGCGACTTACAACATAAATACTGGGAATGATGTGGATGCTGTCGCAAGCAAAGCGCGAGTGGCTGTGTTGGAGCCAGAAAACTTTCCCGCTGCCAACATTAGTTTACCCAGATCAGGGCAACACGTTCTGTATGAACCTGTGACACAACAATTAATTATCGATAACGACATATATGACCCAGATTCGTCGCCCCTTATTTACCGATTTATCGATGGGCAATGGCAGCAACGTACAATTGATTCACCGACTGCGCTTCCCGCTGGCAGCTATTCTTATTCGATAACACCCGATGGCCGTGAATTAATACTAGCTGGTTCTAACCGTTCAATTTGGGCAATTGATTTGGAAACGTTGAACGCAAGGAAACTGACAGAGTATTCCTACGTTTCCAATCTCGAATCTATAGGTTCTGTCATTAGTTTATCGGATGACGAAATTTTATTTCATGATAATTATTTCGGTAGCTTGCTGGTAGTGTACAACCGTCGCACCAATCAGAATCAATATATTGACGTGACTAAACTTGAACCGGAATATTTCTGGAGACATATGCATCATATCAGCGCCAGTACAACACGAAATTATGTTGAAATTTCTATGCTGGATATGAATAACGATGGATCAGTAGGTATATTTGATCCACATGATTACAGCATCAAATTAGAAGATAAGATTGAAACGAGCGCCATTAGTTCCAACGGGAAAAAGCTCGCCTATTGGGATGGAAAAGTATATGACGATCAGAATAATTTACTCGGTCGTTTGGCAGACGATTCTTTCAGAAATATTTGGTTCACTGCAGATGGCGATTACGCATTTGCTTTCCGAAATAGCACCAGCGTGTTAAACAAATATGACTTAAAGTCAACCACCGACGGATATTTTTCAGAAACGCCATTACTCACCGGTACTTATATTGATGCAGTGTCTCCGACTGGAAAAACTGCGTTTACGATTGAACAATCCACTTTAAAAATTATTCCACTCGAATAACAGCATTGGTTGGGTAGGGATACCCAACCATTATGAAGCAAACGTAAACGCAGATAGAATTAACAGCAAAAACGTACGAGTCGGTTTTTCTAACATTCAAAATCTCACTTTTGTTAATTAGAATTTTCAATAAAGGTCAGCTTTCAAAATTTAATTCCTCTAACTGATTTCCGCGAATGCCCAATTCCATCGCAATTTCACTTCGTGGTCTTTGTGATGTCTCCATTAACCGAATAGCTTCCAGTTTGAATTCTTTGGTAAAAGTCTGATAAGGCTTGCGTTTTTTAACCATGAGATACACTCCTACTTGCAACAATTGTCGCTTATTTAATGTATCCGTTAAACTGGGGGAGGTTCACTCCGTCCCGTTTAACTTTCAACTTGATAAATTTATTATGCATTTACACTTGCCAAGAAATTGGACGCATGTTCAATTTCATTACCACAATAGCGTGACCAATGTTCATCGTTTTTGCACCACTTTATAAAACTTTCTAGACAATCCAACTGAATTTTTGAAAGCTTGGAAAGCTGTTGAATGGTATCTTTTTGATACTCTAGCTTTGGGGATAAGTGATAAATCAGAAACTCTGTTTCTGATCCATCACTCACACCATTTGTGCTAACGCAATATTTTAGAAGAGAGGGAAGAACCCATTGCATACCCTTTGCCGACAAGCAAGAAAGTTCATTATGTAACCATCTTAACCCTTCTTTGGGGATGGCCTCATCATACTGTTCCATCTCCTTGCGCAAATAATAACAGTGAGGGCACTCGTCCTTATGAAAGGAAAGCTCCAGTCCTTGCGGCTTTTTGATGTAAGGAAAAGCCTTCTCTATTTCTTGTATTAAAACTTCACTATTCATAGGATGTATAACGAGGCTGTAGAAAAGCTCAGCTGATTTTAGTTTAAAATAATTGATCAAATAGCATTTGAACAACTAGGGTCAGAGTAAATTTGCAAAGAGTTCAACCTTACATTGATCCCAATTATTTGTACAACATCTACTTTTTCACTTCCACCCATTCAGATAAATCAACGATGATTAACCTTGGACACACCATGATGAACTTTGGATTCGAGCATCACTTCTTTATATAACCTAGCGCAAATGCGCACTGGAAGGAATTAAAGCTGACCCCGAATAAAGGGATGTATGATTTTGGCCAAGACGGACATTAACTCGGAGTCATCACTCTGATTAAAATTAAATCCACCCCGTCCCGTTATTGCAATCATTTTTTATTTATTTTTGACCATACACCAAAAATTAGCACCACAGGAAAACACAATATCCATATTGGAAATTTTGGAAACCAAGAAGATAGAATCCATAAAAAAACAATAGTACCTAAGAAACAAAAAGAAATAATAATATTCATAGCTTAGCTCTCAAAAATTTCTACAATGGATATTTCTCCGTATATAGCTTAGTAGTAACCCGAATCTTAAATTTCTGATTTTCCAATCACCGGCTTTAATTAAAGGGCTCTGACTCCTTTAGTTCAATTACCCATCCCTCATTTTTTGGAGTATCACAAATGCTATAGTAATTTGCGCAGCCAGAGATAAAAATAAACATCAAAAAGCAGTATTTTTTCATGGAATATCAGCCCAACTAACAGTTTAATAAACAATCGCGACTATATATCTTTTTTTGTAAATCTATTTGCGTACATCTTTGATATACATAGCAGTTCCATCTTTTCTCATTTCGATGTGAAAGAGTTCGCTTGCTCGGATGAGGTCGCCGAGCTTTTTGTAACCATAGTTAATCGATGAGAATGAGCTGTTATTGGAAATATAACTTCCCACTTTTCCCATAAATGCCCATCCATCATCTTCTGATGATTGCTCGACTGCTGTTCTTAACAACTTCACCAATCCAGAATCCTGTCGCAACTCATTTTTATTCTTTTTATTAGGTTGCACAGAGATATCCGTTTTTTCTGCTTCAAGTGGATAGAGATTCTCAGTAAAAATGAATAGCGAACAGGCATCAACAAAAGGCTGCGGAGTTTTCTTTTCGCCAAAACCATAAATAGGCATGCCGCTTTCCAAAAGTCGTAGCACAAGCGGTGTAAAATCACTGTCACTAGTCATTAGCGCAAAGGCATCTACAGATTTACTGTGGAGCAAATCCATTGCATCTATAATCATTGCAGAATCAGTGGCATTTTTCCCTTTTGTATAAGCAAATTGTTGCATTGGCCTGATAGCATTCGGATGCAGCTTTTCTACCCAGCCACTCATAGATGGGCTATTCCAGTCACCATGTGCATGCCTTACATTGACCATTCCATATTTCGCCAGTTCTGCCAACACCCCTTCTATCGAGTTATGACTCACATTATCGCAATCAATTAGAAGCGCTATTCGTTTTGGATCTGTCATTGCAATTTCCTTAACTTGTCGCGATCTAGTGATATCGCATTAATTTTGATAGGTATTTAAATCGGTCAGGAACAGGATTTTCGTTTACATTTACTTTGACGCTAATTATCGGAGCGTCGTTATTTTTCTAAAATTTCTTAATTCAGACTTTTGAAGGGATAGCGTAAACTGATCAAAATTAAATCCAGTCCCGTTTATTTCGATATTGAGGCTGAAGACACAAAGCTCTCCTATGCTAGTTTCAATACAAGCATATGCTTCTTGTTTGAGTAACTTTCCTATATCTAGTGCCATCTGCTTACTCTATTTATCCCTAACAGTTTATTAGGGAAATTCAATTTTGCCATCTTTATCGATACTAAAGTTATTTGGTCTAATTACAGAAGTTTTGCCGTACTCTATCCACTCGCTTAGTATCTGAATGGGAATTATTGACTCAGCACCCATATAGTCGCGGACTACGAATTTTGCCTCCTCGATATTTTCTACTTGCGTTAGATTTTCTGCTTCCAAAACAAATATTGCACTTCCATCCACGATTCCACCGGCTACGATAACTTTATTTTTTCCGATATTTGTTCTTAAATTATCCCAATCATGTAAAACAATCATGCCTCCTCTATTGTGTACAATTAAGGCGTTTACTTCTTTCTTCTGGTGTAAACTGTAAACAGTTCCTGTTATTACTACGCTAGAAATACACTCATGCAGTTGACCGTTTAAACGATATCTTAACAATACGTCTTTTATGGTATATGGTTTATCAGAGGCATTGACTATTTTCATGTCATAAAATGCTACACACATTTTTCCAGACTTTTTGCTTCCTACTTGATCAAACCGAGCAATTAGTGTGTTTTTAGAGTTGATATCTATAAAGGAATGCTCTGCTTTTTTTTCAAAAAATTTAGGAAGGTAACGCCTCAATACTTCAGTAATAACAAAGACAAAACCACATAAAGCAAATGGGGGCTCATAGGGGTCGTTTGGATATAATATCCACAGTACACCGAAACAGATTGCGCCAACTAGCGCAACGAGCTCAATACTTGGCAAAATGTATATTTTCATATTTTAAGTGACTTACAGTTTAATAAACAGTTGCGACTATATATCTCCAAACTCTATTATTTCAACTATTTTGATGTCGCGACTGCATTGTCACAAAAGAGCATGGGCAAATTTTTGAAAATAATCCATTACACCAACCACATCCCTGCATTCCACTTCACTCCATACGGGCTACCCCGTTCAAGCAAGTGCATCTCGAAGTTGTTAAGTGAAAATTGAAATTCATTTAATTATTTTTTTAACTGCCATTTCATGCAATATTTTTTCAGCCAAACTACCAGCGAAAACAGCATCTGTGGTATTAAGCATACCCTGCGCTGAGGTGCTGGCCTCCATAACAAAAGATTTTTGTTTTGTAAGCATGTCATACATCGTTATGCTATAACTTTGATGCCGATTAATTGAATAGATTGCAACTGAATTTGTGTTGCCATACATAGTATTGCCATAAGCAGTTGCTGAACCAAATGTTTGATTACCCATACATTGGCTATTTGTACTACCTGAACCAATAGAAATGATTAACCAACCTTCGATGTTATTTTTTGCCAACAACTCAAATAGTGCTTCGTCCGAATATTCACGAGTAGGTGGGAGAAAGTCATCCTTAGCGATACATTCAACTCCCTTGCTTTGCAATCCAGAACATACCTTACCGATAACTAAACCTTTAAATTCAAAGTTTGCATTTGGCACATCAACAATAATTTTTGAGTATTGTTTTCCTATATGCTCTGGATCGACGTAAGTCTTCATGTTTGTGGAGGCACACGAGGCGATGAAAAAACATGAAAGTATTAATAATAATCGAATCATTTTTTTCCCTTTTTATTTTTAACGCTGTTGTAACCTTTGCGATTTGTGTAGTGTAGTTTTACGGTAAATAGCGCGGCCACCGTAAAACGAAGAGGAGCAAACTGCATCAGGTCAGCAACCTTGTTAGGGCTTTTACTAATTTGGTGCGGGGAAGGGGAATTGCACCCCTTCTCGTTTCTCCTGGTAGATAAACCATCTGTAAATGCTAATCTCTCATTTGGGTTGGAAGTGTCCCAACTAGGCCCGCAGAAACGCCACCCCGCACCAAACGCATACAAATAAAGCGATTGAATTTTTCATAAACACCTCCACTAGAGTTTTCACCGTCGCATTAATATTTACTTCCAACCCAAACAAGATACTCACATATACTTCAAAGTCTACCCGTACTTCCAAGCTCCATATATTATTTCTATGGCCGATATTCAGTTCCATTACATTTCGGACAGGGTGGCAACCGATCACTTTGATCGTCAAGTGTTACTTTAGTACCGCATCTTGTACAAGTATAGGTGCCTGTTCCAGGCTTTTCTCCAGTCGTAGACATTGCTTCACTTCCTCTAAAATTAGTCCGTTATTCTCAAAGCGCTCAATGAGGGACTTGGCTCATTGAGACTCGAAGCTGATTACGCCCTAACAGTTTAATAAACAGTCGCGACTTTATATCTGCGAACTGCATTATTTAAACTATTTTGATGTCGCGACTGAATTTATACCCAACATAGAAGAAACAATCCATTACACCACATTACACCAACCAAATCCCCGCATTCCGTTTCACTCCATACGGGCTACTCTGTTCAAGCAAGTACATGTAGAAGTTCTTAAGTGAGTTAATAGAAGTACCGAAACCCTCGTTGGGTTTTTACGGGAACCAAATGACTTTTCACGGCTTATCAATGATAAATTATGACGAACAAGATGACTCAATTATTTTATTTTATCGTTTACTATCCTTTCTTAATACGTACTACTTTCATGTATTCGAACACAATTCCAGCGACAACTTCAGTCGTCGGATAGTAAGTCATGTTTACTCTAGCACCCTTTAAATTTTGATATTTATCTTTTCGTTTAAATTTAAACGGTACGTCGCATCCTTCAACCATTAGAGAATGTAAAACCCACTCACTTTGATCTCTTTGTGTGTGTGAGACAACTTTCATTAACTCCGTATGAATGAGGTTTCTATTTTTCTCTAGGAGCTTATTTGGATCTGACTTCATTTTCTATACCTATGTACCAATAGGGCTATAGCGACTAAAAACAATTTAATAAACAGTCACGACTATATATCTCCAAACTGTATTATTACAAATATTTTGATGTCGCGATTAAATTATTACGCAACACAGAAACAATCCATTACACCAGATTACACCAACCTCATCCCCGCTACCAACTAATTGATGGAGGCTTCTTGAAGCCAGTTTAGTATGGTTCTGTTGATATTGTCTTGTTCCAGGGATATACGCTTAATTATTTTTTCGAAGCTTTCAGGTTGCCGATGGATATAGAACATACGGCCTTGAATTGCGGCTTCATGGTCAGCGGCAAGTTCTGCCAACCGTTTGGCACAAGGAATTAGTTTTATTTCTCCGCGTAGTGCTGCTTCATAATCAACGCCCACTTCTGGCCAACGCTGCTTTTTCATTTCTACGACATCGTTCATTGCTTGCCTGGTATTTTGGAAATCAACCATTTCTTTTTGCAATATACAATCAACGTCGTACCAATGTCGTGCCAAGCGGTATGTGTCAGGGTCTTTTTCCATAGTTGAAAATTGATGAAGAGCGGTTAGCTTCTCCCATAAAACATAAGAAGGCTCATAAGCTTTAACTTTGGCTTCTGGAAAACTTAATTCGCTGAAGACTTCAACATCAGCCATAAAGCATTTTATTTCATGCTCCTTAGTGGGTAACCCTCTGTTTCGGCCACCGAACTCTAGCAACACATGATCTAAATGATAAACACCATCACTATCGGCAACTTTTGGAAAATGAATATTAATCTTCTCTCCGTGAGATCCAACCTCAAGTTCCGCACCCAAACCTTCAATATCGTAAGAGATAAAATGCTCATTGAGTTTTTTCACAAGTAGCCCTGACCATTCAGTTAAGCGTGCTGCTTGCTGCTTACGAAATTTATATCGCTGACTTCGACTACTTGTTGATTGCTCCCACACAATCATTTCATCATCTGCTTTGGCCAAATCAGCCCAATGAATTGATAGATCAATATCCTCAGAAAACCGATCAATAACACCCCAGCATTTGCTCAATGCAGTTCCACCTTTAAATGCAACTGCATATTCTCCTAAAAATTTTTTATCGTAGAGCAGATGTAAAATTTCTGTTACCCAAAGGTCTTTTTCCAGAAAGAAATCCGGCAGACCATCCGGATGATGTTTAGCTGCCTCGGATAATATTTGCTTTAATTCATCCCGTTTTTTTGCGGTGCTATAGAAATCCAATATATGCATCATGCAATTTATTCTAATTGTTGAAGTTTATTTTTCCATTCACTCAGCTGCGGAAGAGAGCTAAGTTTTCTGGTTATTATTTTTACCTGTGTAGGGTTTAAAGATAATCGTTGAACCGCTTTTTTTAAAGCAGGAACACCCACCGATTGTGGCGGTGTAACTAACAAACCTCTCAACAAAGCACCTTCAGGTTTGTTTTCCCATCGCAATTTTCGTTCAGAAGTATGACGCACCTCCACAATTTGATTACCAATTTTAAATTCCCGGGATGGACCATTACTCCAAAAAACAGTCTTCATGGGTGCCTGAGTTTGAAAACCTAATCGATAAGCAGACTCCAACCCTTGGCTTACCAATTTGTAACCATGTTGTTTAGCCCAAACACGCGCAACCTCATTGGCACTGGCGGTGACTTTAATACTTGGCAAACTTGGCAGGGGTTTTGGGCGAGCGTAAAAACCTTTGGATAACCTCGCAACTAGCCCTTGCTGAACCATGCGACTAAAGGTTTTTTGCACAGAGGTCTCACTCCCCAACTCATAGAAGCTATTAATAGAAAAAGGGGTGCCCCGTTGCATTCGGTTTAGTTTAGCGAGTATCTTCTGGGCGACTGACATTACCATAATCCTGACATTAAATAACTATAGTGAAATCATTGTAAACTAGAGTTTACAAGCATTACAAGGATATTTTTGTCAGGATTATATATGTCACATATACCTCATAAGCAGCCAAAATTTGATGTTAGCTATCCCTTCCATCAACCAGGCTGATAAAAATACCCAAACCCCCGCTGGGTTTTTATAGGATCAGCTTCTTCATTGATTTGACGTAATTTGCTGCGAATGGTTTTGATATGGGTATCAATACTGCGATCGTAATTTGCGTCTTGATTGATACCTACGGCTTGTAATAATTGTTCGCGGCTCAAGACTCTTTCTGGTCGTTGAATGAGATATTCCAGTAATTGATATTCAAGTTTGGTGAGATTCAGTGATGCGCCGTAAAATTGAATGACTTTTCGCGGTGCATCGATGATAAATTCTAATGAAGTAGATGGCTCATTAACTTTATTTTCTGATGTTAATTCTGTCGTTTTTATTGTGCGGCGTTTTAAAATGACTTTTACTCTGGCTGCAACTTCGCGGGGGCTAAAAGGTTTGACGACATAATCGTCTGCGCCTATTTCCAATCCGATTACTCTGTCTAATTCTTCTCCGCGTGCGGTCAGAAAAATTAAGGGAACATCTGAAAATTGACGCAGTTTTTTGCAGGCTTCGAAACCGGTAATGTCGGGCAAGCCAACATCCATGATAATTAAATCAACGGATTCTTGCCTGACATAATCCAAGCCTTTTGTTGCGAGGGTTTCCCAATGTGTTGAAAAGCCTTCTGATTGCAAGACAAAGATCAGGCTATCGGCAATAGAAGATTCATCTTCAATGATCAACACATTAGGCATTTTCGCTTTCCATAAAAATAAAAATACTTTTCAAATACTAATCCTGAAGAACAGCTGCCGATGTCAGTTCAAGAACAGCTTTTTGTCCGGCAGGTTTTGCTAAACCTTCACGGCTAGTAGGTTGAGCTCCGCCTACCCATAGATCAACTTTGCCAGGCACTAATCGTCTTACGCCTTTATCATCAACCACACTGAGATCTCGTTGATTTAAGGTAAATGTGACTGACTTGGTTTGCCCTTTGTTTAAATGAATTCGTTCGAATCCAGCTAAGGCGCGCAGTGGTGCTCCCGCAACAGTTGAATGCTGCAAATACAGTTGAACAACTTCGTCACTGTCTTTATCGCCAGTGTTAGTTACATCGACTGAAACTTTAACTGAATCTTTTGCACTGATTTTCTTTTTAGACAATTTTAAATTGCTGTATTTAAAACTCGTAAACGATAAACCATAACCAAAGGGATAAAGAACTTCGCCATCAAAATATCGGTAGGTACGACCCAGCATGGAGTAATCTTCAAACGCCGGTAATTGATCAACTGAACGATAAAAAGTCAGCGGTAATCGGCCAGCAGGGCTGAAGTCACCGGCAATAAGACCTGCTACTGCTTCACCGCCCTGCCCACCTGGATACCAGGCATCAATAATGGCTGGCACATGCTCATCGGCCCAGTTAACACTTAGCGCACTACCATTCGTCAGCACTAAAATAACGGGTTTACCTGTTGCGCTAATTTTTTCCAGAAGCGCCTGTTGCGATGCTGGCAAATCAAGACTGGACCGATCACCACCCTTAAAGCCAAGCGTATCAATCGGCATTTCTTCACCTTCGAGCAGTGCGGTTAAACCGGCAACGAAAACAACAACATCGGCATTTTTAGCTGCAGTCAACGCTTCCTCAGCGCCTTTGTCACTGGGAAGACTCCAGACCAAACGTTCATCGCCATGATCGCGACGCTGAAAAGATTCCACTTTAATGGGATAGGTTTTTCCAGCTTCAAGATTAATTTCACCGCTAACAAAAAGTGGCCGCCAATCCACGCCCCATGCATCGATGATTAATTTATTATTGACCCAAATACGATAGCCACCATTCGAATCAAATCGAAATCTATAGTTACCGGTTTCCGGTGCTTTTATATAACCAGTCCAACGCGATGCACTTTTTCTTTTTTCCAGGCTCCACTTAATCTGTGCATTTTTTTCAGTTATTTTTACCCTGGGTGAACCCGTCATCAAATTATCCAGGAAATGTTCAGCAGTAAGACCTTGTTTTGTACAACGACTATCAAGACAAAGCACATTATCCGGAACCGGAAATTGTTGCGGATCAATAAGACCTGAACCTTTCGCGTAAATTACTTGGCTTTTCGAAAAACGCGATTTCAATCCTTTCAAAATAGTCACGGGTTGTGATGGCTTACCGTTGTAATTACCCACTAACGCATCTTCGGAATCTGCGTTTTCACCAATCACTGCAATAGTTTTTGGTTCGGATTTTAGCGGCAGTAAATTGTTTTTATTTTTTAATAACACCAAGGATTCTTGAGCAACAGTCAGCGCTAACGCTCTGTGTTCTGGCGTATCATTTTTACTGGAGGTGATATGAGGAAAAACATCAGCCGACTGATCAAACTGACCTAATTTCATTCGCGCGGTGAACAATCGTTGAAGCGATTGATCCAACACTGACTCTGACAAAAGCCCTTGACGAACTGCGCCTAAAATATGGTCGGATTCTTGTGCGGGGCCACAGATAAGATCCATACCCGAACTAAACGCTTCAGCAACGCCTTTTTCAGGCGTGTCGGTATAGTGATGATGTTGTGATCGATAAATATCGCCTACCGCGTCGCAATCAGAAACAACATAGCCTTTGAATCCCCATTTTTCACGCAAATATTCTTTGAGTAATTTTTTATTGGCACAGGCGGGAATTCCATCCACAGCATTGTAAGAACACATGACTGATTCTGCTCCAGCATCCACTATTGTTGCGCGAAATGCAGGAAGATAAGTCTCTTCCAAATCCTTGGCTGATGGATGTACATCTTCACTGTGTCGATTGGCTTCTGGCCCGCTGTGAACCGCAAAATGTTTTGGTGTCGCCACAGTCTTTAGATATCGCTCATCAGTTCCCTGTAAACCTTTGACAAAACTGACGCCCAAACGCGATGTCAGATAAGGGTCTTCTCCATAGGTTTCTTGCCCTCTACCCCAACGTGGATCTCTAAAAATATTAATGTTCGGCGACCAAACTGTCAGGCCACCAAACCAGGCAGAGCCACCAAATCTATGCAGGGCTTTTTCATACTTTGCTCTAAACTCCACACCTATGACATCTGCTGCCTTTTGAATGAGCGGTGCATTCCAGGTTGCCGCCATACCGATTGCTTGCGGAAAAACTGTCGCTTCCCCAGCGCCTGCTACTCCATGTAAGCCTTCGTTCCACCAGTTATATTCCCTTACGCCCAATCGAGGAATAGCCGGAGCATCATTCGTTAATTGCGCCGCCTTTTCTTCCAGCGTCATTTTCGATACCAAATCTTTTGCTCGCACTTCATGGCTCAATGAAACGTCACGATACGCGGGTGTTTCAGCAGGTGGTTGCGCCATTGATACCGCGGGCAACCAAACAAGTGTGACTAATAAAGCCGGCCACTTTCGAAAATTTTTCACTTTCTGAAATTGTAATTTTATATTTCTCATTTTTTATTCCTGTAGCAAAAATTTAGATTTTTTGGCTAAGATTGAGCCGATTGCCTCACATTTACGAATATAAGCCCTTGTATTAAGATCTGGCAGGATAATCCTACAAAATACCGATCATTGACAAACATTACATTATTTTCATTTTTTGACATAGATTCGTTACAAATCGATAGACTTCATTTATTCTCGGATGACGCACAAGATCATTGTCTATAAAAACTGGGACTTATTATATGAGCTGTTTATATGAGTAACCGTGATTCTACCACTGAAGACACAGTTAGTATCGTTGGCGGTGGCCCAAAAAAAGTACTCTATACCTTAAAAACCATTGCACGCATTGGTCTACTCAATTCTACCAAAGCATTGTCCAGTCGCAACACCTGCAAAGCTTGTGGTTTAGGCATGGGTGGGCAACTAGGAGGCATGACCAATGAAAAAAAGGAATTTCCTTCTGTTTGCAATAAAAGTATTCAAGCGCAATCCACCGATATTCAACCTGCGATTCCGCTCGAATTATTTCAACATAGTCTTGATGATTTTAAACAACTATCGGGTTATGAAATTGAACATTTGGGACGATTAAATAATCCCATTTATAAATCTGCAGAAAATAATCAGTATCAGCCGATAACTTGGGATCATGCCATTCAATTAATGATTGATGGATTTAAAACAACGCCTGCACAACGCAGTTTTTTTTATTCATCCGGTCGCTCGTCCAATGAAGCCGGATTTTTATTGCAATTAATCGCACGCTTGTACGGTACTAACAACGTTAACAATTGTTCATACTATTGCCATCAAGCGACTGGTGTAGGGCTAACCAATGCCATTGGCAGTGGGACAGCGACAGTTTCTCTTGAGGATTTATCACTCGCTGATTGTATTTTTGTTATAGGTGCAAACCCATCGTCAAATCACCCTCGTTTTATTCATCAACTAAAAAATTGTCGTGAACGCGGCGGGCAGGTCATTATTATTAATCCAGCCAAAGAACCTGGATTGGTTAGATTTGCTGTTCCAAAAAGTGCCAAGTCTATGTTATCCGGCGGCAGCTGGATTGCGTCGGAATATTTACAACCAAAAATTGGTAGCGATTTATTTTTATTAACGGGAATAGCCAAAGCATTAATTGAAAACAAGCAAATTCATAGCGAATTTATTGAGCTGTTTACTGAGCATTCATCGGCGTTTATTGAAAATGTTGTTCAAACAGAGTGGTCTGCTATCACTGATGCATGTGGTATTGATCAGCAATCGATTATCCATGTCGCCAATCTCTATGCAAAAAGTCACAAAGCAATATTTGCTTGGGGCATGGGCATTACACATCACACGCAAGGCGTTGAAAATGTTGAAGCTATCACCAATTTGGCGTTGCTACGCGGCATGATGGGGCGACCCGGTGCGGGTTTATTGCCGCTTCGCGGGCACAGTAATGTACAAGGTATTGGCAGTGTGGGCGTTAAACCCGTTTTAGCCGAAGATGTGTTGGCTGCACTTGAATCACATTTTTCAATTGAATTGCCTAAAGAAAAAGGGATGGATACCCTCGCCTGTCTTGAAGCGGCATTTGCTGGAAAGATTGATGCTGCACTGATGATGGGCGGCAACTTATATTCAGCAACACCTCATTCTGAATGGGCACAACAAGCACTGAATAAAATCCCTTTTAAAGTGTATTTAACGACTACGTTAAATCACGGTCATGTCAATGGAATGGAATCCAGTGCTGCTTTAATTTTACCTGTCACCGCACGTGATGAAGAATGGCAATCCACTACACAAGAATCCATGTTTAATTTTGTGCGCCTGAGCGACGGCGGCATTCATCGTTTACATCAAGTTAAACCTGAATCCTGGATTTTATGTGAACTGGCGAAAGGGCTTATTAAAAATTCACCGATTAATTTTGAAGAATTAAAACAACACAGCGAGATCCGCAAAGCCATTGCAAAAATAGTTCCCGGAATGCAAACGCTGGAAACTATTGATCAAGATAAACAGGAATTTACTATCAACAATCGGCTGCTTCATACACCTTTATTTTTTACCAAAACTGGAAAAGCTAATTTTATTACTCATAGACTCATCAATAAAAAAATTACCGATGAATATCCTTTCACACTCGCTAGTATTCGCAGTGAAGGGCAATTTAATTCGATTATTTATGAAGAAAAAGATTCTTATCGATCCACCGATACGCGTTGGTCAGTCTTGATGAATAAAGAAGATGTACTTGAATTGAAACTGCAATCGGGTAACAAAATCACTCTGCAATCCGCCTATGGCGAAATGAAAGACCTGACAATTTTTTATTTTGATGTCCCTCGCGGAAATTTACTCGCCTATTATCCCGAAGCAAATTGTTTGATTGGTACTGAACGCGACCCTCGTAGTCAAACACCTGCGTTTAAATCGGTCGCGGTGAAATTAATCATTAACTAGCGATATTAAATCTAATTTCCCTTCTTCGTGGATATATCAACGCAAATGTAACAATTTTTGTCAGTATGTGCAGTTTTTGTCAAACGTCTACTGGTTATCACTTTGGACATTTTGGCGTTTGATTCCGTTTCAATCCGCGTATTTTTAAGAATATTCCTTATACTCAAACCATCTTCCTCGAAGATTACTTCCCGCGAGCTTCAAACACCGAGCTTTAACATAAGGTACTAGTTTGATGGACAGCATACTTTCTGGTTTTTCCTTCTCTCGCAAGAAGGATGCTACTGAAAAAAACGACAAATCCAATTCTGATTTCGACAGGAGTAATTCCATGCGCCTTACCAAAAATGATCCTGCAATTGCGTATCCAGGTGATTCAGATGTACCCAGCTTTAATACCTTTAATGAAACCACTGAAACACCGTCAAAAGTGTCTGAGTTATCATCGCGAGTAAAAGCGCCTGTTGCTGTTATCGGCCCAAAGATTATGTTCAAGGGTGAACTCACTGGTGAAGAAGACTTGATTATTTTAGGAACAGTTGAAGGCAGTATAGATCTGAAAGGCAACCATCTGACTATTGGAAGCCAAGGCGTTATTAAGGCCAATGTATCTGCAAGAGCCATTACAGTAGAAGGAAAAGTTGAAGGCGATATTGTGGCTACTGAGCGAATCGCTATTAAAAGTGCAAGCAATGTAAAAGGTAATCTCAAAGCAGAACGTGTGACGCTGGAAGATGGCGCCAAATTCCGCGGCTCGATTGATATGGATGTAGAGACTCCCAAAACAGGTTATACACCATCGACATCCAGCTATTCACCCAAAAAAGAACCCGATTCAACTGAATGATCCGACATTGAATAACAATTGATGTTGGTCGCTGACTCAGATGAAGTACAAAGTGATCAGCTGGGAGATTTTATTCATCGATCTCCCGGCGTTACTGCTATTTATAATGAGCTCAAATCCTCATCCCGCAATAATATTCTCGATTTAGGTTCATCTTCAGGTCTCAGTTTCAATTTCTTCTCGAAACTCAGTTGCAATATTCATTTTGAAAATATTGATGCATTTTTTGAAGAGTGTAGTGAAGATTGGAATACAAGCGAAGGCTTATGCACAGCCTTGGATAAATATCTTTCTAAATTTTCACCAGATAAAAAATTTGATGTAATTTTAGCTTGGGACATTTTTAATTATTTTGATCGAAATACTTTGGAGTGGTTGATCAATCGATTGAATCAACACTGTCGTCCTGACACTTTGTTACATATGGTTAAATATATCGGCAAAAATATTCCTGCAACGCCGAGACATTATCAAGTACTGGATCAATATCAAATAAAAATCAGCTGCGATGATCTCTGGTGTTCACGACCTTTCCCCAATATCGACACAGCGCATATGCTGAAATCTATGCCCGGCTACACCATGGAGCATATCTATCTGCAACATGAAGGCATGACCAAAGATATTACTGAACAAGTACTCAGATACCAACCCAATGGAAAAATGATTAATCGTCGTGAAGCTTCAGCAGAAATACCAATACATTCAGGCATTACATCTAGATTAGAATCGCATCGTTCATACGGAATGGAAGCGATTTGCGAGTATCTCAAAACAATTGAGAACGCATGCGTACTTGATCTCGGCTCAAAAGTGACACGCAGCAGTGACTTTTTACATGGTTATGCTGAACAGGTTTTTGTAGAAGATTTAGCACCCTCACTCATGACCCTATCTGATACAGATCAATCCGCAATCAGATTACATGCAATGCGATATCATCAGGATATTAAATTCGATGTGATTTTTGCTTGGGATTTATTCAACTACGCCAGTCGCACCCAACTGGAAATGATTCACCAAAAACTCTTGCCACATTGCCATCAGCATACAAAAATTCTGGCTTTCTTTTATACCGGATCAGAAGTGCCCATTCGCCCACAAAAATGCTACATAGTAGATGATAAAAATATTGCACTGGTTCCCGCACCCAAACAAATCTCCGTTGGAAATGAGCTCTCAGCCGTTGCCCTTTTAAAAGTGTTCAAACAATTTAATTTGGCGAACACCTATATATTACGACCCGGCATGCATCGCGGGATTTACGAGTATATTTTTCAGATGAAGTGATCGGTTAATTATTAAATAGAAATATTAATCGAGGGGCGACGTTTTTTACGCCTATCTTTGTTAGCGCGAGTTTCTAAAAAAGGATCATCCTGACTGGCTCGTCTATCTTCATTTGTCCGGCGTTCGATACCGTAGGGGGGCAAATCCATTAAGTATTCATCGGCTTCCTGCTCAAGAGTAATGGTTGAACCCCTGGGCTCTTTTGCATAGGCGGAAATCGCCGTAGTCGCAATTTTCGGACGACTGGAGGCTACCTGCTGTAATCGCTGACGCGTTTCCAAAGGACCAAGATATAACATGGGTTCACCATTCAACATTAAGACCACAGTCAAATTGTCGGCAGATACTGACCTTACTTTAGTAAACTTTTTGCGCATTTAAGATTTATTGACTCAATTGTGACCTGGTTAGAACTTTATGTGTTAAACCAGTTTAGCGATTGGCGCAATTTTACTACTTCTCCAACAATGATTAATGTGGGCGCATGCACATCTTGTCTGGCTACCAGATCATGAATTGATGATAAATCTGCCACGAATACACGCTGATCCGCTCGTGTGCCCTTTTCTATCAAGGCTACTGGCGTAGTTTCCGCTCGCCCATTGGCTATAAGTGTTTCACATATTTCTTTCAATCCCACTAATCCCATATAAAAAACTAATGTCTGTGTGGGATTCGTAAGTTCCGGCCAGGACACATTAGGATCGTCTGACTTTAAATGTCCCGTTACAAAACGAACAGATTGAGCGTAATCGCGATGCGTTAAAGGTATACCGGCATAAGCCGCACAACCTGATGCCGCAGTAATTCCCGGCACGACTTGAAAAGGAATATTGTTCTGCGCAAGTAATTCAATTTCTTCACCGCCACGACCAAAAATAAAAGGGTCACCACCTTTTAAACGCAAAACACGTTTACCTTGTTTTGCTAAATCAACCAACATCTGATTAATATTATCTTGCGGTACAGCATGTTCACTGCGACGTTTACCGACATAAATTCTCTCGGCATCGCGACGCACTAATTCCATGACACCGTCTGATACCAAGCGATCATAAAGTACTACATCCGCTTGTTGCATTAGTCGCAATGCACGCAGCGTTAATAATTCAGGATCGCCAGGGCCGCCACCAACCAAATAGACTTCACCCTGAGTTAAGGTTTGATCTTCACTTAACAATTCCTTTTCGATAATTTTTTCAGCTGCTTCGGATTGATTATTCAACGCCAATTCCGCAGCAGGGCCTTGTAATATTTTTTCCCAAAAACGACGACGACTATCACCCGTATCAAAACGGGTTTTAACCTTATCTCGCCATTTTTTTGCGATATTCGCCAACACACCATAATTAGCCGGAATTAAAGTTTCCAATTTTGCTCGAACCAAACGCGCGAGAACGGGAGCTTCACCGCCACTGGAAACTGCAATCACCAATGGCGAACGGTCAATAATAGCGGGAGTAATATAAGTACAGAGCGCAGGGCTATCGACCACATTAACTGGAATATTAATCGCTTTTGCGTCCAATGAAATTTTTTCATTTAAAACTTCATTATCTGTCGCTGCAATCGCAATAAAACAATTTTGCATATCCGAAGATTGATATTCGCGCTGAAAAATTTCGCCGTTATTTTCCTGAACCAACTCACGCAACTCATCAGACACATCAAGTGCAACCACACGCAACACAGCTCCCGCTTTCGATAACAATCGTCCTTTACGCGTAGCAACATCGCCACCACCCACCAAAAGGCAGCGACGTTTTTTTAGATCGAGGAAAACAGGAAAGTAATCCATAGGAAAACCAATGTCAGTTTATTTCTTAACCGGTTTTAATTCCGTTTGGCCGCCCATGTAAGGACGCAAGACTTCGGGAATTTGAATGCTGCCATCTTGTTGTTGGTAGTTTTCCATAACTGCCAGTAATGTACGGCCAACTGCGAGACCTGAACCGTTAAGTGTGTGCAGCAATTCAGGTTTTCCGGTTTCTTTATTGCGGAAGCGCGCCATCATGCGGCGTGATTGGAAATCCCGGAAATTACTGCAAGATGAAATTTCGCGGTATTTTTTCTGTGATGGCACCCAGACTTCGATGTCGTAAGTTTTTGCAGAAGAAAAACCTATATCGCCACCGCATAAAATAACTGTGCGATGTGGCAACTCTAAAAGATGCAGAATTTTTTCAGCATGGCCAATCAACGTTTCCAATGCTGCATCTGATTCTTCAGGGCGAACAAACTGTACTAACTCTACTTTTTCAAATTGATGCTGGCGAATCAGGCCGCGAGTATCGCGCCCATAACTACCGGCTTCTGAGCGAAAACATGGAGAATGGCAAACTAATTTAATCGGTAAATCTGCATCTTCAACAATTTCATTGCGATAGATGTTGGTAACTGGCACTTCAGCTGTCGGAATTAAATATAAATTTCGCTCGTCTGTTAATTTAAATAAATCTTCTTCGAATTTTGGCAATTGCCCTGTACCAAAAAGCGAATCACCATTAACCAGAAATGGCACGTTCACTTCTTCGTAACCATGTTCTTGCGTATGAGTTTCCAACATAAATTGTGCGAGCGCACGATGCATACGGGCAAGATCGCCACGCAACACTGCAAAGCGTGAGCTGGTAATTTTGCTGCCAGCATCAAAATCCAATCCACCTAATGACGCGCCAAGATCCACATGATCTTTAATCGTAAAATGAAAACTGCGTGGCATGCCCCAACGGCGAATTTCTACATTATCCTCTTCACTTTTTCCTTCAGGCACTTCGTCGGCAGGAATATTGGGTAAGGCGTTAGTTAATTCATCCCAGTCTTTTTGTACTTGGGTTAACTTGATGTCTGCCGCCGCCAATTCTTGCTTAATATTATCGACTGCTTGCATTTGTGGCGCAGCATCTTGACCAGATTGCTTGGCTTTACCAATTTCTTTCGATATTGCATTGCGCTCTTGCTGTAAATTTTCTGTGTTAATTTGCAGTGCTTTTCGCGTTTCTTCCAAAGATTTTAATTTTTCAACATCCAATACAAAACCACGTTTTGCTAAACCTTGAGCAACTTGTTCAGGATGAGTGCGAAGTAATTTAGAGTCGAGCATATCGATAAACGCCTTATTAAAATTAAGCTAAAAATTTTTGTGTTAAAAAAACAGCCAAAGACACGGCAATTAAACAACAGATAATACTGGCAAGCATATAGACCAATGCCTGTATGATCTCACCTTGCTGTAATAGCAAGAAGCTTTCCAACGAAAAACTGGAGAAAGTGGTGAAACCGCCTAAAAATCCGGTGATAATCCACAATCGATATTCAAGTGTTATCAATTGTTTTTGCACTATCACTACGTAGGCAACTCCAATTAAAAAACTACCCACAAAATTTACTGTAAAAGTTGGCCATGGAAATCGACTACCTGCCATCACCGGCATTAACAGTGCAACTCCATAACGAGTTACAGAACCCAAGGCACCACCAATTGCCACTGCTAGCCAATTCATTTGAAACCTCTCAACAAAATAAAACACCCTCTCCCCCGGCCCCTCTCCCATCAAGGGAGAGGGGAGTTTAGTGCTAACACGGCATATTCTGTCCCCTCGCCCCTCGTGGGAGAGGGTTAGGGAGAGGGGGAATTCATTTTTTGTATCTCTGCTTTTTACTCAACCTATCTAACTCACGCAAATGCGCCAGTTTTTCCTGAATTTTTAATTCCAAACCACGTTCAACCGGAAAATAATAGGTTGAATCTGCTATCTCTTCCGGAAAATAATTTTCACCCGCCGCATAAGCATTGGGTTCATCGTGTGCGTAGCGATATTCTTTTCCATAATCCATGGACTTCATCATTTTGGTTGGCGCGTTACGTAAATGAACTGGAACTTCATAAGTGGGTTGTGCACGCACATCTGCCATCACTGAATTGAAGGCATTATACACAGCATTACTTTTAGCAGCAGAGGCCAAATAAACTACGGCTTGCGCAATAGCCAATTCACCTTCCGGACTACCCAAACGTTCTTGTACATCCCATGCTGCAAGACATAAAGGCAATGTACGCGGATCGGCGTTACCTATATCTTCACTCGCCATGCGCACTACGCGACGCGCAATATAAAGTGGATCACAACCACCATCCAACATTCGCGCCAGCCAATAAAGCGCAGCATCCGGCGACGAACCGCGAACCGACTTATGCAATGCCGATATTTGTTCATAAAAAATGTCGCCACCTTTATCAAAACGACGACTATCGCTGGAAAGAACTTCTTTTATGACATCTTCACCAATAACTTTTTTGTCATCAATGTCTGTCGCCAAGTCGGCGGCTATCTCAATAAGATTTAACGCTTTGCGAGCATCGCCGTCCGCAGCGGCTGCCAATGTCAGTATTGAATCCCGATCGATTTCGATTTTTTCTTTTCCTAAACCGCGATTGGTATCGTTCAACGCTTGTTGAATAATTTTCTCCAAGTCAGATTGCTCAAGTCCACGCAACACATACACACGACAACGAGAGAGCAATGCGTTATTGAGTTCAAATGAAGGATTTTCGGTGGTAGCACCAATAAAAATAAAAGTACCGTCTTCCACAAAAGGCAGAAACGCGTCTTGCTGTGACTTGTTAAAGCGATGCACTTCATCAACAAATAAAATTGTTTTGCGCCCGCTGGCAGCACGTTCTTGTTGTGCAATAGCGACTGCAGAACGAATTTCTTTTACACCAGCTAAAACAGCTGATAAGGATTCAAATCGTGCATTGGTTTGTTCGGCAAATAATTTGGCGAGAGAGGTTTTACCAACACCCGGCGGCCCCCACAAAATCATCGAATGCAATTGACCGCGAGTGATGGTTTCATAAAGTGGTTTTCCTTTCGCGAGTAAATGCGACTGACCAATATAGTCTTCCAACCGACGCGGACGCATACGCGCCGCGAGCGGCTGATAGGTTTCTATTGGTTGGTCGAATAGAGATTGCATATTTCTCACTTATTAAAAACACCCTCTCCCCCAACCCTCTCCCATCAAGGGAGAGGGAGCTGACTCCCTCACTTAAATTAAATTCGAAGTGACATCTGTCCCCTCGCCCCTTGTGGGAGAGGGTGAGGGAGAGGGGGAAATTTATTGCCTGGTCACTTCAACCCCCGCAGGCACTTGAAAATAAAACTTCTCTTCTGCCAAGGCTTGATTCGCCTTCACATTCGACAAAACCGAACGAGTCGACTGACCATCGTTAGATTGCATAGTGAATTCGGCTAACACGCCTGAACTAAACACTAGAATTAACTGCTGAAATAATCCGCCACTGACTTTGGGGGTAAGCATAAATGTTTTAGTATTTTTATCGCTCTTACTGCCAACTGAAAATTGTTTTTTTAACTCGTCGACATTTTCGCTGAGGATTAACGCGGGCGCTTGTTGCAAATCGTCCGAAAATTTACGAACGGTTGCTGTTTCCAAATCAGGATCATACAACCAAATCTCTTTATCATTTGATACCAGCAATTGCGGCATAGGCTCTATGGTTTCCCAGTAAAACTTTCTGGGACGCATCATCATAAAATGACCCTTGGTTTCTTCTTGCAGTTCATTTTTTTCATCATAAAGTGACTGCACAAAATCACCCTGCAAACTTTTGGTGGCGTCCAATAATTTACGTAGCTCTGCTATATCCTGATCGGCAGACAATGCAAATGGCGAAAGCAACAACAACCAACACAATGCAAACTTCTTCATAATTTTTTCCAAAAAGAATTTTAGTTTCGTCCCCCGGGGACCAAGACTTCACGATTACCGTTATGCCCTGCTGAAGACACGACTCCAGCTGCCTCCATAGTTTCAATTAAACGCGCTGCACGGTTATAGCCAATACGCAATTTTCTCTGTACTGACGAGATTGATGCCTTACGTGTTTCAATCACAAATGACACAGCTTCGTCATAAAGCGCATCTGTTTCGCCATCTTCATCTTCACCGCCTTCGCTGGGAATTCCAGGAACAGGAATTGAATTATTGCTGTCGTCGGTAATACCATCGATATATTCTGGTACGCCACGTTTTTTCCAATCAGCGACAACTTTATGTACTTCATGATCATCCACAAATGCGCCGTGAACACGAATTGGCACACTGGTACCCGATGGCAAATACAACATATCGCCGTGACCTAATAATTGTTCAGCACCACCTTGATCCAAAATTGTTCTTGAATCGATTTTTGAGGAAACTTGAAACGCAATTCTAGTCGGAACGTTGGCTTTAATTAAACCCGTGATCACATCAACAGACGGACGTTGCGTCGCCAGAATTAAATGTATTCCCGCTGCACGCGCTTTTTGTGCGATACGAGAAATTAATTGTTCCACTTTTTTCTTATCAACAATCATCATCATGTCGGCAAATTCGTCGATCACTACCACGATTGCCGGCAAGGTCTCCAAATTAGGCGCCGTTGCTACTTCTGCACCCGCTTCAAAATTTTCTTCAGGTTTAAATAGTGGATCAGTTATTGGAGTGCCTGCTTTAATAGCATCGTCAACTTTACGATTAAATCCAGCCAGATTTCTTACACCCATAGCAGACATCAATTTATAGCGACGCTCCATTTCACCTACACACCAACGCAAACCGTTGGCGGCATCTTTCATATCGGTGATTACAGGCGTTAATAAATGCGGAATACCATCGTAAACCGAAAGCTCCAACATCTTTGGGTCAACCAAAATCAATCGCACATCTTTAGGAGTGGATTTATAAAGCAAACTTAAAAGCATGGAGTTCACGCCTACTGATTTACCAGAACCCGTTGTACCTGCGACCAACAAGTGCGGCATCTTTGCCAAATCCGATACCACTGGCTCACCCGAAATATCGTGACCTAAAGCCAAAGTCAGCGCTGATTTGGAATGATCATAAACATCCGATGATAAAACTTCTGATAAGCGCACCATCTCGCGATGCGCATTGGGAATTTCAATTCCCATCACCGACTTTCCGGGAATAACTTCTACAACACGCACGGAAACTACCGCCAACGAACGCGCCAAATCTTTTGCCAAGCCAGTAATTCGACTGGCTTTAATTCCGGGTGCCGGCTGAATTTCAAAACGCGTGACAACAGGACCCGGTTGTACTGACACAACTTCAATATCAATTCCGAAATCTTTTAATTTTAATTCTAATAATTTGGACATAGCCTCCAGCGATTCTTTTGAATAACCTTTGTCGCTGCGCTTGTCGGCTGGGTCTAATAAATTTAATGGAGGCAATCTTCCTACTGCTGGCTCCAGCTCATCAAATAATGAAACCTGTTTTTCTTTTTCTATACGCGGACTGGGTGTAGGTTTTTTTCTAATGGGTTCTTCAATAATGACTGGCGCTATACGCCTGGCTTCATGTTTAACATGCTGCTGCACAATTTCACGGCGTTGTTCTTGCGCTTTTTCGGCAATCTGTTTCTCTTGACGCTCGCGCTGGTAAACCGCCCACTTATCTTGTAAACGAGAAAACATGGTAAAAAACCAACGACCGATTTTTTCCATCAAATCAAACCAGGAAAGATCGGTAAAAATGGTCATGCCTACCAAAAAAGTCGTCAACAAAATCAGTGTTCCGCCTTTGTAGCTAAATGCATTAACTATGACATCGGCTATACCTGCACCTAGTAAACCGCCGTTAGAATAACTGAGAACGGTCTCGCCAGAGCTGTAATGGATAGAGGCAATTGCCGTACCCGCGAGCATGACCATAACAAAGCCAACTGAACGTAAGCCAACTAGAAACCAGTCAATACTATCCGTATTCGTACGATCTTTAATCACAATCCAGGCACGATAGGCAATCATCACTGGAAACATGTAGGCCATGTAACCAAAGAGAATGAAAAACACATCCGCCAACCAAGCCCCAAACCTGCCCCCGGCATTTTGTATAGCCCGACCCTCTTCGCCTGTGCGAGACCAACCCGGATCCAGAACGTCGTAAGTCAACATAGCAATCATCAAATACAGACAAACTGCGACCAAAAGGATAATCACACCCTCTTTAAGCAAGCGAATTAGCAGATTATTGGCTGGCTGTGAGATGGGTTTACGGCTAGCTGACACTTTAGATTGAGCAGATTTCAATATGGGTTCCTCGGTAAATCCTGTGATATTGGGCTAAATCACTTGTTTTATAGGGGGCTATTCTAAAGGCTTGAGACAGATAAAACACTGAAATATCACAGATTTAAGAATGCGCAAAATAAAGGCAGTTTACTCTCAATTCAATTTTTCGATCAATTCCAACGAGGTTTTCCTGTTTATCTCTCAAGAGGCAAAGCATTTAATAGTTCCGTGAATTACTGATTCCTAACCCGAAGGTGCAAACATGAAAACTTTATTGCAAATCAATTCCAGTGTATTTGGTGAAAACGGTCAATCCAGTCAACTGAATAATCAGTTGGTTCAAGAATGGCTTGAAAAAAATCCTGATAGCAAAATTATCAAACGCGATTTAACACAAGAGGTCATCCCACATTTGGATGCCTCTCGAGTTTCATCATTTTTTACTCCAGCCGATCAACGCTCCGCAGAACAACAGGCGGTTGTGGACTATTCCGATAGTTTAATTAACGAAATTAAACAAGCTGATGCCATAGTATTAGGCGCACCTATGTACAACTTTAGTATTCCAACACAACTAAAAGCCTATTTTGATCATTTGGCACGTGCAGGTGTGACCTTTAAATATACCGAAACTGGCCCGGTTGGTTTACTTTCAAACAAGCCAGTCTATGTCATTACCACTCGTGGCGGCGTACATAAAAATCAACCATCTGATTCATTAACAGCAATGATCACATCGTTTTTGAATTTAATTGGACTAAGCGACTTACATTTTATTTATGCCGAAGGATTAAATATGGCAGAAAGAAAAGATGCCAGTTTAATTGATGCGAAAAAAGTTATTCATGCCGAAATTGCGGCTTAATACTTTTTGAAGCCCTCTCCAAAAGAGAGGGTTTAACCCCTCAAAAACTCTCGTAAATATTTTTCGCCTTCTTGCCAGTCTCCAAATCCGGCACTCAAATTGATATGCCCCATTTTACCAACCCTTTGCTTATCGCCAATCCTTTATAGGAGCGGGCAGTTTCAGATTGTCGATTTGGGCACAAAAAATACTTATCCCCTTTTCTTTCTTTCTAAGATGAATTATAGTTTTTTTTGAAATTTGAATTGATTGGTTCCGTCAGTATTGATTGTCGGGCAGCTCACAGGGTGTGTGTACACAATAATGAACAACAAAGCTTCTTCCCCTAAAAACCCACTTTTTCGGGTCCAAGTCATCGAGCAGCAAGCTGACCGTTTACATGGTCATACTCTGCATTTACCGCATGTGCGCCACTCGGTGTTCGCTGCCCTTTTGCTCATTTGGTTATTGGCTGTAGTTTTTTGGCTTATAACTAATACCTATACTCGCAAAGAAACTGTTGTAGGTTGGCTGAATCCACCTGCTGGTGTGGTGTGACTGTTTTATCAGTGTATGGATAGTAATCAAAAATAATTCTGATTAGAGTTAAAAACACACGAAATTTATTAAAGGAGATTCACTCAGCGTAAGCTGGCACGGAACAATTTATCAATCATGAACAATTCAAAAAGGGGTGGCTTGTGACATCAATTAACTCGAAAAAACTTTCAGTATCAATATCGTTCTCCATAGGTTTCACAATGGTAACTATATTTTTAGTTAAATCTTTTAATGCCTTGCTTGACGCATTAAAAGATGATTCAAGCTGGCTGAGGATTACCTTGGCAGGAGGTGGCTTCATAATTTTCCTAGCGTTATTTATCATTTCAATTTGGCTTATCTACAAAACAAAATTTAAGTTCTGAATTTTTATGGCAATACAAATTAAGTGTTAGTTACATCTAAAGTTAGTGATGGAATAAAAAAGGTAATTTATGAAGCGTACCATCAGTATAGTTTTTTTTAGTTTTCTGTTAACGTCTTGTGGTACAACCAATAAAGATCCCATTGGTTTAATATCAGTCAAATCTTCTGATAATAAAGAATATACTTATGCCGATGGCGTAAAGTTGGATAAATTTATCATCAACAATCCGCAAGCATTTAAGAATTTTAGAAAAGTTATTATTTATTCTTCGCAGTTTGATAAATTAAACATTTCTGCAAGCACTGATAAAGACTTGGCGAAAAGTTGGCTTGCGTCAGACTGGAAAGAAATGGATGCTATCTGCCAGGATTTGGATGACTTCACTCGAAAAGTATTTCGTGATCGCAAAGAATATGCTTTTGCAGACCGAGGAGCGGAAGATGTATTGGCTTTGCAGTTTACTTTAATTGATTTTATTCCAGTTTCTGCACGATATAAAGATTCAGGTAATGACACAGTTGGTGTTTCAACCAATCATGCTGGCATTGGTGTAATTACGGTACGAGGTGTATTGGCGAATGCCAAAACTGGTGAGTTGGTTGGTTTGGTGGAAGAAACTCTTGAGGTGAATTCCGGCACGACTTCAACAGGTGCTGGTAGCCTGGCTTTTGCGCAAGATTCGAATACCAAAAGCGCGCAAAATCTGGCATGGAGAAAAAGTTTTCGAACCTTTGTCGAGAAATTTTACGATGATTTGGTTAGATTAAAATATGCAAACGTTTCTCCTGTGGATAAACCCCCAAAACAACTGCCCTGATATTAACTTGGAATAGTATAGATTCGTTTCAATAATCCAGGAAACTCGAAAAATAGAAAAGAAAAAGGAAAGATTAAGAATTTTTTATCACAACAATAATTGTATTAAACCCTTCAAGTTGCCGACTTACAAGTGGTGAGAGTTTTGTAACTTCCTTTTTCTACATCAGATGAAAATTTGAAGTAATTACAAGCAATTCAAAAACTCTAGTAAATATTTTTCGCCTTCTTGCCAGTCTCCAAATCCGGCACTCAAATTGATATGCCCCATTTTACCTATCCAAATTAATTCACTACCCCAATGCCTTGCAAAAAATTCGGTGCGCGATATAGAAGCATAGGGATCATTCTGACTCGCGATCATCAAAGATTTAATGGGCAATGGATCAAGGTCAGTTTGTTGATAACCACTTATATCTTTCGGAAAAGATTCCGCGTCAGAATCAGGCACCGCGACTAAAAGTGCTCCGATAATTTTCTCCTGACACTTTTGTGGAAATTGATTTGTCCACTCAACAAAAGTTAAACAGCCTAAACTATGAGCAATAATCACAACTGGCTGCTGAATTTGATCAATATTCTTGTCCAACTCATTTACCCATTGCTCACACACTGGATAATCCCAACTCTTCTGCTCAATCCACACAGCGCCTGGAAATTTTCGAAACCATTTGGCTTGCCAATGCTCACCGGTTGAATTTCCATAACCTGCGAGAAATAGGTATGTAAAATTTTTATTCATAAGATTCCAAACCCTTAAACTTTGCGTAAACCTAGCATAAATACTCACAATACCCCAGATTGCCTTATTCAATTTGGAGGATTAGAGCTAATCCCCTATCATGCATAGCAATCCATTAATAGAAGGAATCCACCATGAGTGACGTACAACATCATCGTTTGATTATTCTGGGCTCGGGCCCCGCAGGTTATACCGCTGCCATCTATGCTGCGCGGGCTAACCTCAAACCCGTAGTCATCACCGGGATGCAACAAGGCGGTCAATTAACCACCACCACTGATGTTGAAAACTGGCCAGGTGGCACTCATGATTTGCAAGGGCCGGATCTCATGGTGCAAATGCAAGAACATGCGGAGCGTTTTAATACGGAAGTTATCTTTGATCACATACATGAAACGCATTTAAGTGAGAAGCCCATCCGTTTGGTTGGCTCTAATACATACACCTGCGATGCGCTGATTATCGCAACCGGTGCATCTGCTCAATACATAGGCTTACCGTCAGAACAGGCTTTTATGGGTCGCGGCGTAAGTGCTTGTGCAACCTGCGATGGATTCTTTTATAAGGATCAAAAAGTTGCCGTAATTGGTGGTGGTAATACCGCTGTTGAAGAAGCGCTCTATTTATCAAATATTGCCAGTCACGTAACTCTGATCCATCGTCGTGACAAGCTTAAGTCAGAAAAAATTCTGCAAGATAAATTGTTCGCTAAAGCTGCTAATGGCAATGTGACTATTTTGTGGAATCATCAACTGGAAGAAGTTGTCGGCGATAAAGGCGTAACTGGATTGAAATTAAAAAGCACAGTGGATGGCACTAGTAAAGAAATCGAAATTTCCGGATTATTTGTTGCCATTGGACATAAACCCAATACCGATATTTTTGAAGGCCAACTGGATATGAAAGATGGTTACATCAAAATTAAAAGTGGTTTGCAAGGTGATGCAACTGCAACCAATATTCCGGGGGTTTTTGCAGCGGGCGACGTAGCCGACCATATTTACCGCCAAGCGATTACTTCAGCAGGTGCCGGCTGTATGGCTGCACTGGATGCAGAAAAATATCTCGACGATTTAGTTTAGATAGTTAGCTAAAACATAATGAAAGTTTTGTTAATAAAAATGTCCTCCATGGGGGACATTTTCCACACTTTTCCAGCCGTCACCGATCTTCTAAAATTTCGACCTGATATTGAATTGGATTGGGTGGTTGAAGAAGGATTTGCCGAAATCGTTTCCTGGCACCCAGGCGTTTCACGAATTATTCCAATTGGCCTCCGACGCTGGATGACCATGCGTAATCGACAAGCATGGCGCGAATTTAAAAATTGGAAACATCAATTGAATCAAACCCAATATGATTTGGTGATTGATGCCCAAGGATTATTGAAAAGTCTATTCATTGCCAAAACCAGTCAGTCAACCAATATCCAAGGTTACAGTCAACGATCAGCTCGAGAGCCATGGGTCAGTTATTTTTATGATGAAACCCATTCGGTAAGTAAATCATTACATGCAGTCCAGCGAACACGAAAACTTCTCGCGAAAATAGGCCGCTACAACATTAGTGAGAGCTTTAGCTTTGGTATTCAACAATATTTTGCTCCCATCGAAAAAAAACCACGTCAGCTAATTTTTATTGTAGGCACCAGCTGGACAACTAAACTATGGTCACCGACAGAATGGAAAAAGCTCACTCAACTTGCTTTAAAAAATGGATATCACGTTGAAATTATCTGGGGTAGTGAAAGTGAAAAAAATCTGGCCGAAGATATCATTAGCGCATGCCCAGGCGCCAGTCGTCCATCCGAGCGTATGAGTATTACCAAAGTAGCCGAAAGACTAGTGGCTGCATCTGGAGTGGTAGGTTTGGACACTGGATTTTCACATCTGGCAGGCGCACTGGAAGTTCCTACTATTGCGCTTTATGGTCCAACATCTCCCACTAAAGTTGGGCTGATTGGTAAACACACCTGTAATTTTCAACTTGCAGACCCATTAAATTGCATGCCTTGTCACAAACGACAATGCAAGCGCCTTCCTCCCAAAAGTACGGAAACACCACCGTGCTTATCAATGATTGAAGCCAGTCTTGTATGGAATGCACTAACAGAACTTATGACCTCGACATAAGTTAAATTTTTTTTACATTTTAATTAATTTTAGATGACACTTCCTTTAAATTTATACTGCACCTAATAAACTCGCAAAATTGTCACAATTCCAATTATAGAATCGCCTTCAATAAAGATTCCAGATTCGGAGATGCTGTCAATGTTGCCTAAAAAAATAGGAGTTATTGTAACCACTTATAATCAACCTGAATGGCTTCGAAAAGTACTATTGGGCTTTGAAAGACAATCCGAAAAGCAATTTACATTGGTGATTGCAGATGACGGTTCAAGTCTTGTAACCGAAGAAGTTATAGAAGAATTTATCAATAATGGAAAGCTTGATATCCAACATATATGGCATGACGACAAAGGATTTCGTAAGTGTCAAATACTCAATAAAGCCATAGTACAAACCGATTGCGATTATCTAATTTTTACTGACGGTGATTGCATTCCCGAACCAGATTTTGTTCGCAAACACAAATCCCTGGCAAGGCCTAACCAATTTCTGTCGGGTGGCTATGTCAAACTCACAATGCAAGTCTCAAAAAGCATTCAAGAACGCGACATTTTTGACACATCAATTTTTAATTTGAACTGGTTAAAACAACGCGGACAACCATCGAGTTCAAAGTTGTGGAAATTAATCAAAAATAAATCGCTTACATCCATGCTTAACCTTATTACACCAACGAAATCTACCTGGAACGGCATGAATAGCTCGGGCTGGAAAAAAGATATTATTGCGTGCAATGGTTTTAATGAAGACATGCAATACGGAGGGCTAGACAGAGAGTTGGGAGAGCGTCTAAAAAATTATGGTATTAAAGGTAAGCAAGTTCGCTATTCCATTAGTTGTTTGCACCTGGATCACCCTCGTAGTTATGACACACCGGAGACATGGAAAAAGAACTATCAAATTCGCAACGAAGTTAAACGTTCTCGTCGTTATTTAGCATTTAACGGTATCAGAAAAATTCATCCTGCTTATGAATTAGGATTAGCATTTGAAACAGATTACATTGGAACGCAAGGAACCGAAACTGCCTAAAGTATTTATATTCAGCAATAGCCTGCTGCCCTATTCAGAAACCTTTATTAAAGAACAAGCGTTGAGTCTCAGGCGCTGGCATCCTGTACTTTTGGGACACAAACGCAATCGAACAGGTTTGGATATCTCACCACTGCAAAGCCAATTGCTATTACCCGACGACGCTAATATCCTGCATAAAATTCGATACGCTTTCAACCGCTGGAGAAACAAGCCCGACCCTTATGTCGTGCGATGTTTGAACAAGTCACGCCCCGAATTAATTCACGCTCATTTTGGAACTTCAGCAGTTGATATATGGCCCTACGCAAAAGTTTTAAATATCCCCATGCTCGTCACTCTACATGGCTTTGATATCAGTATTAAAAAGGAAATTTGGGAAAGCGGAAAGCGAGGTTATCGCAGACGCCTCTACCCTAAACAATTACTGAATCTGGCAAAAGAACCCAATGTGCATTTTATTGCCGTATCAACCGCCATAAAACAACGAGCTATCGCATTTGGTATCCCAGCGGATAAAATTACTGTTCATTATATTGGCATCGACACTGACAAATTCTTTCCAGTCGAACCTCCACTTTTTGAGCGAGATAATAGAATTTTATATGTCGGGCGTCTTGTAGAAAAAAAGGGGCCTTCTTATTTACTTCAAGCGTTTGGAAATATCAAAAAAAATATCACCAATGCTCAACTGGTTATTATTGGCAAAGGACCTCAAGAAGAAAAACTCAAATCTCAAGTAGCAGAGTTAGAGATCTCAGATGTGATTTTTACCGGTGCCTTGCCCGGCCATGAAGTGTCAAAGTGGATGAATAGATCAAAAATATTTTGCCTACCCAGTATCACTGCTGACAATGGTGATGCTGAAGGCTTGCCCATAGCTATTCTAGAGGCACAAGCCAGTGGACTATGGATAGTGACATCGTCACAAGGCGGCCTTGGCGATAACCTTTTGCCTCATCAAACCTGCTTGCACTTTGATGAAAAAGATGTCACGCAACTAACCGAACACCTGCTTGGTCTCTTATCCAGACCAGCCGATTTTCAGGATTTAATCAAAAACCAACAGCGAATTATTCAGGACACTTTTGACATCAAAAAATGCAGTATCAAACTTGAAAGTTTATACGATCAATACGCAAGATTGACATAAACTTCTGCTCAGAGACTAGCAAAATTCTACATAAATCAGGAAAATAGCCGCCTTTTTAAACTGGGATTTGTTTTCCATGCTGTCTCTATCAGGTGCTAATCAGGCTCGTCCATTTGGGCTACTCGCATTCGGCTTTTTCAATGCCTTAACCATGGCCGTCATAAGCTGGAATATTCCCTCAGAGCAAGGTATCGCTCAAGGGCTCTATCGATTCATTGGCCTCTGCCTACATTTTAGTCTTATAAGTCTTTTATTAGCTGCATTGATTTCCTTGTTAAGTCTGGCATACAAACCCGCAAGAAAGATTTTGGCAATTAGTTTTTTTGCCATCGCTCAGTTAGTTGTTATAACCAACCTACAAATTTATTCGCTCTATCATTTTCATATTAATGGGATGGTATTAAATTTATTATTTAGCGGAGCGCTTCTAGAGAATATCGCATTTTCATGGCAAATGTGGATGAGCGTTATTCTAATATTTGCTTTCACCATTGGAATTCAATTTCTATTTGTATGGTTAATGAACAAAAAACTATGGCTCACTCAAATATCTACAAAAAAATGGGTGGCCAGTTTTAGTATTGTCGAAATTTTGTTTGTTCTGGTTAATGGCTTTGCTGATGGATTTAAATGGGAGACCATCATTAGCCAAAATGCTTATATTCCCTGGTTACCTCCGATTAGCATGCGCTCAGAGTTAAGAAAATGGGGATTCAAAATAGATTCCAAGAAACAAGGCCAGATTTCAATTAAATCATCCGCCATTAATTACCCATTAAAACCAATGAATTGCCCGATTGAACATCCATTAAACCTGGTGTTTTTAGTTGTCGACTCTTTACGATCCGACATGGTCAATCCAGAAACCATGCCATTTACTTATTCCTTAAAAAAACAAGCATTGGATTACGAAAATCATTTTAGTGGGAGCAACTCAACCCGGTACGGAATGTTTAGTTTATATTATGGATTAAATGGCACCTACTGGCGCCCCATGTTAAATAGTGAACGCGGCAGCATTTTAATCGATACCACGATAGAAAAAAAATTCCAGCATTTTATTTATGGCAGTACTCGACTAACTTTTCCGGAATTTGACCGCACTATTTTTTCAAAATTAAGATCCCATTTAAATAAGGGCACCCTTACTACCAGCGCGGAAAATGATGCTGAAATCACTGATAGATTAATTAACGATTTACAACAAGCCGATCGTGAAAGACCATTTTTCGGATTCTTATTTTATGATTCAACTCACGCGTTCAGCCTACCTGAAAACTATCCACAAATATTCACACCCAGATTAGATCAAGTTAATTATTTAAGTTTAGATAAGCATACTGATCCATTACCCTTTCTAAATCTTTATAAAACGACAGTTTATTATGTCGATCATCAGATTCAGAATGTGATTGACCATTTAAAAGAACAAAAGCTGCTGGATAAAACTCTTGTAGTGATCACCAGTGATCATGGTCAGGAATTTAATGAGACTGGAGGTAATTACTGGGGCCACAATGGTAATTTCAGTCAATGGCAGACGAAAGTACCACTGATTATGCTATGGCCCAACAAGTCACCACATAAATTCGAGCAACTGAGTTCTCATGAAGATATAATCCCCACCTTGATGCACAATCTGTTTCAATGCAGTAATCCAATTGGTGATTACTCAACAGGCATTGATCTCATGACACCTGAAAATCAATGGCCAGATAGGAGCCTGTTGTTGGTTAACTGGAACGACCAGGCATTACTGTATAAACAACATCTGTATCTTATAAATTCTCTTGGTAAAATTAATACTGTAGACTTAAATTATCAGCCACAAGAAAATAAAAATATTCCGTATCAGGAACTTGAACAGAAACTCAATGAGTCATCGCGGTTTATTAACCCATAGATTTTTACCATAATCAAAGAAGACATTAATGGTTAAACACTATTTATTTTTTGCATCCGAGCGCTATTCATTGGCCATTTTACGGCCTATTGATAAAGCTATAAAGGCTCGAGGTGGTAAAACAGCCTGGTTTTTTAATGGCCCTGGAGCACAAGATTTACAGCCAGATGATTTATTATTGTCAAATGTTGCAGCCGTTCACGAATGGAACCCAATAGCAGTTATCACGCCGAATAATACGGTGCCTCACTTTTTTCCTGGCATTAAAGTTCAAACTTTTCATGGATTTGATGCAGGCAAACCTCGTCATATTTATATTCGAGGTTTTTTTGATATTTATTGTACGACAGGCCCTCAGGATACAGTTCAATTTAATCGGCTGGCTGAGAAGCTAAAATACTTTACCGTAGTTGAAACTGGCTGGCCTAAACTCGATGAGTTTTTTAAACAGCTGAATGACAAGCCTAAAGCAAAACAAAAAACCTCTATTCTCTATCACTCTACTTTTTCTCCGTCGTGGAGTGCTGCAGAAATTTTATATCCAGAAGTTAAACGCTTGAGTCAAAACGGTGAGTGGAATTGGGTAGTCACACTTCATCCAAAAATGAATCGGCAAACTCGTCAAAAATTTAAAGAATTAGAAAATGAAAACCTGGTATTTTCAGAAGCTGATAATATTCTTGATTTGTTTGCTAATGCTGATCTTATGTGTTCCGACACATCATCTGCTTTGAGTGAGTTTTTACTGACAGGCAAACCTGTAGTGACCTTCAAGAATCGACGCCCTGGCCCGCAACTCATTGACATAGATCGACCCGAAGAATTTGAACCCGCCATACGTAAAGCTCTGACTCATCCGCAAGAATTAATGGATGCAATTAAAGAATTCGGCAATTCCATTCATCCAGCACGCGACGGAAAATCTGCCGAACGAATTTTAGATGCTATTGATGCATTTATCGATAACGGCGGCAAAAATACTAAATCAAAACCCTGGAACCTTTGGCGTAAATTTAAATTACGCTTGGCTATGGGTTATTGGCATTAGTCCGGAATTAATTTAACTGTTTCAATGACAGAAGTTGTCGAAATGGAAGGCGTACGTGGCAAATAAACTACTTTGCAAATATCTGAAAACTCGTCGAAGCGTCCTGCCCAATCATCCCCCATTACCAAAACATCAGCTTTGTATTGCTGAAGATATTGGCGCTTTAATTCCAGCGACTCCTCAAGAAAAACTTCGTCCACATAACGAATAGACGAAATAATTGCCATACGTTCTTTTTGTGAGTACACAGGAAATCGGCCTTTCTTCGACATATTCAGATCGTCTGATGAAACCCCGACAATCAAGGTGTTACCCAATTCACGAGCTCGCATCAGAATCCGTACATGACCATAATGCAAAATATCATAAGTACCAAAAGTCATGACTATCATGGGTGATCCTGTCAGGTCAGCAAATAATAAAACAAATTCTATCCTTTCATTTGGTCAGATTACCAGTAACGCATAAATTTAAATTACACGTGGCTATGGATTGCAGAAGATTTAAGTAAGTCCTCTAAGGATCCAATTCGACCCTTCAGCCAGTCGACTATATGTTGATGTAGTTTGGGATCTGCTTTTTCAAGACTTTGTACACACACAAAACTACAAGATTTGTCGTGATTAGCTCGATCAATCATCTGCCGCAACTCTTTTTCAGACTGATCAGGTGGATCTATCTTAAGTGCCGCAAGTGTTTGATCTATTAGTGCTGTTCCAGCTTGTAACTCAAGAAAGGCTGCTAATGATTCACAAATAAATTGATTAGGTTCACGTAACTTTGGTCGCAAATTAGCTTCAAATAATTCCGGATGCTTTTCAAAAAAGGCTTTCACAGTTGATATTCGCCATGGATGTGGCTCATGTCTCAGCCAAAAATATTTATTAGAAAAGCCTGCCAGGCGTGCACTATTGATTTGTGCATCACGATGTTTGGCACGTTCATGTAATTTTTGATTTTGCGTTTTAGGAATATAGCGAAACCAAAGTTTTCTTATTTTAGTTACCCAACGCTTGTCCTGCATCGACCGCCATTGCCCTCTGAGCACAACGCCATTTGCATGGAAAAAATTTTCAGGCTTAACAGGTTGAATCAATGCAAAATCATCATTTAAAAACAAAAAATTTTCAGATAAATCAGGAATACGCCACAAGACAGTCATAATGCTACGAATATTAAATGTTGGCAAAACCTCTTCATAACCAGCAAAAATAGTTTTATGATCCACCAATTTAATTTTGTCCTTCCATGGCGTATCTTTTAATTGATTGACTATATCGGGCGTTTGCTCATCAGTCACAATATGTATGTAGCGCAGCCATGGCGCAAACTTAAGCAAGGACACAATACAATAATTTATTTCTCCGTCATTGTGAAAACGTGTCGGATCAGCCGTCACAGGCCTACGACCACCAATTTCCGAAATGTAGGCGTTTAGTTTTTCCATGTGTTTTGGATCTTGTCCATCCACCCAGGTCACAACAGCATCTATAGGTAACAAATTTTCAGTCAACATAAATATTTCAAATCATTGATTGGATTCAATAAAATATAAAGGAGAACCAGAAAGTTGCCAAACGATTTTCTGATTTCCATCTCTGTCCACAACAGTGTCATAAGAAAACTGGGGAATCTCGCCAGAATAGTTGCCATGAGTCCACACGAGCCTAATTTTTTTATTGCCCTGTGTAAATTCAAAGACATAAAGGGATTTATCAGTAATCCATTTACGCTGAAAAACAGCGTTGCCAAGCGTTTGCAATAAAACTTGTAATGCTTTAAATGCTGGTCTCTGACGAAAATTATCCAAGTCATCTACCAGTCCATAGCCATATGCAGATAATCGCCACCAGAAAACCTGATCAATATGACCTGAGCACAAGGTAATAACATAAAAACGCAACAAATAATTTGCGTATTCATCCTCAGTTTCACCTGGCTCTAATCGACGCCATTTAGGTGTGACGTAAGGGCACATTACCGGCGACCATTCACCCGTATGCTTAACTGGCCAATTCACTTCAGAAATAATGACTTTATCTTCTGTGTGTGGAGATTGCTGAGCAATTGCTCGTAACAATGCACTTTTTTCCAAGGTTGAAAATTGCCCTTGTTTATTTTCTGGTGCACCTCGCCTATCGACATATAACAAATGTGACAAGGCAGAAAATTTCGCATCGTCCGGCACTGCATTGAGCGCAGTTAAAAGCGACAGGTATTCAAAATCAATACAGGCAGGTCCTATCCATTTCACTTGCGGAAAACGCGATTGCAATGCAAATGCCGGAGCAAAAAGTGCAGCCAACTCACGATCGTTCCAGATTCCCCATTTAACGCGGTTCATGGCATGAGTAATTTCGATATGAGTAACTTTATCGGCTATAGCGGGAACAATAAATTCCAAAAAATTCTTCCATGACTCGAGATCAGTTACTGCACGTCGATCTTGTAATAGAGCCGCAGTTACCTGTACGCCCTTTTCATTTAGTCTATTAATCAGGTTAATTGTTCGTTGCCAATCGGACTGCAATTCATGATGACAAAAACGAATTAAAACCGGCGGATTACCCAGCAACTCGAGAAGTGATAACTCTGTTTCTATGTAATCAGGATGAGGATGCAAAGCAACGCCAATACGTTGATGCAAAGACAGGCTTTTCTGATAACTCTGTGTTTTTAATTGCTGATAACGACGATAAATACCCGGTATTGATTTCAGTCCCTGCCAGATTATTCGCAACAGATAACCAATATCCCGCTGTTGTCGCTTTTCTCTTGAATCCAAGACAATCATAGGTTGAGCTGTTTTCTCATCCCACAACCAAATATCTTTTAATGCGGGATATACCGGACGTTCCACTATTTTTTTACGATTGCGAAGATAACGAAAGGGTTTACGGTATTTACGTGACGCGCGATGAAACTCGTAACGACGTCGATATTTTTGCTCCATTTTATCCAGACGGATAGAAATATCTTCATGATGGGAATAAATTAATTTGAATATCTTTAAATAAGCGCCAGGCAATATCATTCTTGATATATCAAATGCCCGCTCATCATCCGTTAAAGCTTCAGAAATTTTGTATCGATTCAGATCAATAAACTGTGGCTGCCCCCAGGTGCCATCAGCATTTTTTGGCAGGAGAATATTTTGATTGCCCATGTCACCATGCATAAAGCCAGCATCATGCATCGCCCTTACCGCAGGGGCGACTAAATACATTAAATCAAGAAATTCTGCGCTGTCACGTCGGTCATACAGTATTTCTGATAATAAATCACGTAGACAAGGTGCAGCTTCAAACAAACACAGATAGTAACTCTCAATCAATCGACCATCTTTCCAATTGTCCAGCCAGGCTATAGGCGCCGGAGTTCCCAGCTGATGCGTTTGCAAATAGCAGGCTGCCCGAAAAGAACGTTCGGCTTTGGAACCATGACGCCGGTCATACCAATCTTTCAAAAGGCTTTGTCGTTTGAATATCTTTACCGCAACTTTGTAGCCACCTAGCTCAACTGGCAAATTGAGTTTTACTACATAATCTGGACCGTGAGAGAGCCTCTCAGTATCACCTCGTAACACTGACGCTAAATCTGCGAGCCAGGACATCAGTAGCGGTGTATTAAAAACGGGATGCAAATTACCCGAATAATGACCAATTGGCTGAGTTGAAAAAGCATTTTGGTACGACAATAGAAATCACCCAAATCATAAAGATTGACTATCACCCGATGATTACTCTGGCAAAAACATCCTGAACATCAGATAGTGCATAGAATACTCATAAATTTTTGGAGTGACGAATCACTCAAAAAGATCGTCATGTTACACTAACCGACCGAAATTGATCGAGAGAAGATTAACAAACCTCTCTTGGCGACCAGTCACTTTTAAGTAGATGCAACTTTTAAGTATCACTTTACGATGAGTCACACCACACTATGAAAAACAATAATATCTGGAATTTTTTATTTGCCGGCCCTTATCGTTTTCTGGTTCGCATGATCATTTTCAGTTTGATATTAATGAGCCTTAGTCGTATTGCTTTGGTTATCTGGCAATTTGATCGCGTCAGCGCCACAGGCAAGCTGCTCGATATTTTAATTCAAGGAATAAGAGCTGATCTCATCATGGTTAGTCTCTGGAGCTTAATCCCTTGTTTACTCATTGTTCTTGTCAAACCCAACGATTGGAAAAAATCCTGGGATAAGTTCACTTTCTATTGGGCACTATTAGGCGCCACTTTAATTATTTTTATGGAGCTGGCAACACCGGCATTCATTATGCAATACGATATTCGTCCGAATCGTTTGTTTATTGAATATTTAAAATATCCTAAAGAAGTGTTTTCCACATTATGGAATGGGTTTCGCCTGCCGCTTTTGTTAGGGGTATCGTTGACTTTAGTGCTCGGTTATTTTTCTGCAAAAATTATTAGCGATAAGAAACCGACAAGCACAGGATTTTCCTATAAAACTATTTTACTCTCATGGCCGATTGTTATTTTGGTTTTGGCAATCTGTATGCGCTCCACCACTCAGCATCGCCCAGCCAATCCTGCATTTTTCTCTATTACTGGCGATGCATTGGTCAATTCATTGGTTATCAGTTCGAGCTATTCGGTTGTATTTGCTATCTACAGTTTGAAGCATGAAAATAAATCCAGCGAAGTCTACGGAAAATTACCCTTCGATCAAATTCTCCAACAAACCTTAAGTTGGCCCTGGCTTCAGGACTATCAGTTTACCAACACTGAGTTTCCGACTTTACACAATCAAACAGCCGCAATAAAACGTGAGCGCCCATTAAATTTAGTCATACTTCTACAAGAAAGTCTTGGCGCAACATTTGTCGAAAGTCTGGGGGGTGTAGGTGTTACGCCTGAACTGGAAAAACTAAAAGAAGAAGGTATCTGGTTCGAACAGCTCTATGCAACAGGTACGCGTTCGGTAAGAGGAATTGAAGCTGTAGTGTCTGGATACTTGCCAACGCCTGCACAAAGCGTAGTAAAACTATCTTTATCACAACAACACTTCTTTACTATTGCAGATTTGCTACAAAGTCAGGGATATCACACAGAATTTATTTACGGCGGTGAAGCACACTTTGACAATATGCGCAGCTTTTTTACCGGGAATGGTTTCCAGCAAATCATTGATATCAATGATATGAAGAGCCCTGTCTTTGTCGGTAGCTGGGGAGCGAGTGACGAAGATTTATATAACCACGCCCATCAACACTTGCTCGAACTCAGCAAACAAAAAAAACCTTTTTTTAGCCTGATATTTTCATCTTCCAATCATGCTCCGTTCGAATTTCCTGACGGTCGTATAGAACTCCACGAACAACCGAAAAATGTCGTTAACAACGCCGTAAAATATGCTGACTATGCTTATGGCGATTTTATTAAAAAGGCCAAAGCCAGCCCCTACTGGAAAGACACCATTTTTATTATTGTTGCCGATCACGACAATCGTGTTTACGGTACAAATTTAGTACCTGTCGAGAAATTTCATATTCCAGGATTAATTTTAGGGGCCGACATTAAACCTGAAAAAATTAAACCTCTCGCCAGTCAAATTGACTTAATGCCAACTGCTCTATCTATTATGGGAGTTTCTGGCCAAAACCCAATGCTGGGCCGTGATTTCATCGCTTACCCCGATCAGCCTGGCCGTGCAATTATGCAATTTGAAGATTATTTTGCACTAATGGAAGAAAACAAATTAACTATTTTAAAACCTGATGCTACTGCCGTGTCTGCCGAATACAATCGCACAGAGAAAAAAGTGCATTTATTGGAAACACCTGTCACTGCCGAAGACAAACAAAAAGCTATTGCACATGTATTGCTGCCGTCTATTTTGTATCGTGAACAGAAATATAAAATGAAGGCTGACGAATAGTTTTTAAATTAAATCCTCAACTGAACCAATACGCTTATCCAACCAGGAAAATATCAATTTTTGTTTATCTTCTGATGCCACCTCAACACTTTGCAGGCAAACAAACAACAGCCGATCTGATTTATCAGCGGCCTTTAATTTGTCTTTAATTCGCCATAAAGATTGCTCTCCAGGTTTTAGCTGGACATTGCGGGTAACTGGATCAAATACGGCGGTATTTGATTTTATTTCCAAATGACAAGCCAGTGCTTCAACGACAAACTGTGAAGCTGAACGAAACTTTGGTTCAATATTAGAGATCAAGCGCTCAGGAAATTGAGCAAAGAAATTGGCAAAAGTTGATTTCTTCCACACATGAGGAACATGTGGCAATCGCAAGTACTTTTTATCAAAACCTGCCAATTTTGCCGCAAGTTGCTGTCTCTCTCTATGACTTGGGCGCACCTTATCAGTATTTACTCTCAAACCCAATATTGAACGAATTTTGCTAATCATTACTTTGTGAGGAAGATACTCATTCATCACTCTCCAGGATCCACGCAATACCGGTTTTTCATTTTCAAAGAAGTTTTCAGGTTTAACTGGATTAATTAGAAAAATATCATCATTAAAAAAAACGAAATACTCGGATAACTCTGGAATTCTCCAAAGCATGGTTAAAATAGAACTACTATTAAATGTTGGAAGGACCTGTTCGTAACCCTTGTAGATCTCCTTATGATCAATGATTTTTATTTTACTTTCGAATTTTGTACCTTTTAACTTTTGAAAAATCTGTGGCTGCTGATTGTCAGTCACTATGAAAATAGTACGAATCCATGGCGCAAATTTTAAAATTGAGGTGACGCAATAATCAATTTCACCTGCATTATGAAACCGTGTTTTACTGGCTGATCTTGGACGTGACTTACCTATAGACGCCAAATAATCATCCAGTTTTTTGGCGTGTTGCGGATCACTGCCATCTACCCAAGTTATCACGGCGTCTATTGGTTCTTGTTGCATAGATTTTTCTCGCATAATTATTGCGTGTTATGCCCTTCACCCCCTCCTAACCTCCCCCTTGGCAAGGGGGAGGAACTTACTCCCTACTTAATATGAAGTGTTATCTGTTCCCTCCCCTTGCCAACGACTGCATGGATGCAGGAGGTAGAGTAACGCAGGAGCAGTTACCGAGGGGGGGAGGTTAGGAGGAGGTGAAACAAAAAACCGATCCAAAGATCGGTTTTTAATAAGCATTGAACTTAAATATGTTCAACTTTTTCAATCTCATATTCAACATCACCACCTGGTGCTTTAACAACTACCACATCACCTACTTCTTTACCCACTAATGCACGCGCAATAGGAGAATTCACAGAAATTTTATTGGCTTTTACGTCCGCCTCATCATCACCCACGATTTGATAAGTTGAATGTTGGTCATTATCCAAATTAATCATAGTGACAGTAGTACCGAACAGTACCTTGCCCGTATGTGGAATTTTAGTGACATCAATAATCTGGGCGTTGCTGATCTTGCCTTCTATTTCCTGAATACGGCCTTCGCAGAAACTCTGCTGTTCACGTGCAGCAGAATATTCAGCATTTTCTTTTAAATCGCCATGTGCACGCGCTTCAGCAATCGCTTGCACTATGCGTGGACGCTGAACTTTTTTCAGGTCTTCCAATTCAGCGGCTAATCGCTCAGCACCCTGCTGAGTCATAGGAAATTTTGCACTCATGCGCCTATCCTCTTGTGTAAGTCTTGTAAACGACGAACGTCAATTTCACCATCCAGACCTTCTCTCAACGCCATGCAAACTGCAAGGCCCGCCGCTAATGTCGTGTTGTAATACACGCGATGATTTTCCGCGCTGCGACGAATTGATGAAGAATCACGAGTGGCCTGACGACCTTCAACTGTGTTGATAATCAAATCTATTCCATCGTTTTTAATCATATCGACTATATGCGGACGACCCTCCTGTACTTTGTTGATCACCAGCACGTCCAATCCTGCTTGTTGTAACACAGATGCAGTACCGCGGGTAGCGACCAATTTGAAACCTAATTCAGCCAACTCTTTTCCGACAACCACTATGCCGTCTTTATCCATATCCCGAACACTAATAAATGCAGTGCCTGAAGATGGAATTCGATTGTTCGCACCCAGCTGGGATTTACCATAAGCCTCACCAAAGGTATCACCCACGCCCATGACTTCGCCGGTTGATTTCATTTCCGGGCCGAGAATTGGATCTACCGCCGGGAATTTATTAAAAGGGAATACAGCTTCTTTCACACTGAAGTAAGAAGGAATAATTTCCTTGATAAAACCTTGATCCGCCAAAGACGTTCCTGCCTGACAACGTGCGGCAACTTTTGCTAAAGAAACGCCAATACATTTTGAAACAAAAGGAACCGTACGCGATGCGCGCGGATTCACTTCAATCACATAAATTTTTCCATCTTGATAAGCCAACTGAGTGTTCATCAGACCAATGACACCCAATTCAATCGCCATTTTCTTCACTGTTTCACGCATATCATCTTGCACGTCTGCTGGCAAAGAATAAGGCGGCAATGAACAAGCGGAGTCTCCGGAATGAACACCACATTGTTCGATATGTTGCATGATACCGCCGATGACAACTTGTTTGCCGTCTGAGACAGAATCTATATCCACTTCAATCGCATTATTTAAAAAGTGATCGAGTAAAACAGGTGCATCTTCCGACACTTGTACCGCTGTGCGCATATAAGTACGTAACTCGTCTTCCTTATATACGATTTCCATTGCGCGACCACCCAGCACATAAGATGGACGAACAACTAACGGATAACCTACACGATCAGCCGCAACCAACGCTTCTTCCAGTGAACGCACAATGGCATTCGGCGGTTGCAATAATTGTAATTTTTCAATCATTTGCTGGAATCGTTCACGATCTTCCGCGCGATCAATTGCGTCGGGACTGGTACCAATAATTGGCACGCCCTCAGCCTCCAATGCACGTGATAATTTCAGTGGTGTTTGTCCACCGAACTGTACAATCACACCAACAGGTTTTTCTTTGTGAACAATTTCCAATACATCTTCAAGTGTGACTGGTTCAAAGAATAAACGATCAGAGGTATCGTAATCCGTTGAAACAGTTTCCGGATTACAATTCACCATAATGGTTTCGTAACCATCTTCACGCATGGCCAAAGCTGCATGCACACAACAATAATCAAATTCAATACCTTGACCGATTCGATTGGGTCCGCCACCGATAACCAGAATTTTTTTCTTATCACTTGGATTGGCTTCGCACTCTTCTTCATAGGTGGAATACATGTAAGCAGTCGATGTAGAAAATTCGGCAGCGCAGGTATCAACGCGCTTATACACAGGGCGCACACCTAGACCTTGACGATGATAGCGAACGGCTTTTTCGGTAGTCCCTAACAAAAGGGCCAAACGCTTATCCGAGAAACCTTTACGTTTTAAAGCGAAGATTGCGTCTTTATCAAAATCCATAATGGATTTTCCGCGCAATGATGTTTCGATATCAATTAATTCTTTTACCTGGACTAAAAACCAGGGATCAATTTTTGATAAAGAAAACACGTCATCTATAGACATGCCCATACGGAAAGCATCGCCGACATACCAAATTCTTTCAGCGCCGGGCGTTACCAATTCACGACGAACTCGCGATACTCCTTCTTCACTGGTGATATCGACCTTGGATTCAAAACCGGCAGATCCCACTTCCAATCCACGCAAAGCTTTTTGCAATGACTCCTGAAAGGTTCGACCAATCGCCATAACTTCGCCAACCGATTTCATTTGGGTAGTCAAACGTGCATCAGCTTCACCGAATTTTTCAAAAGTAAAACGCGGAACTTTAGTCACGACATAATCAATCGATGGTTCAAATGACGCAGGTGTTGCACCACCCGTAATATCATTTTTTAATTCATCCAATGTATAACCGACTGCTAATTTCGCAGCGATTTTGGCAATGGGAAATCCTGTTGCTTTGGATGCAAGTGCCGATGAACGCGATACTCGCGGGTTCATCTCAATGACTACCATGCGACCATCTTCAGGATTCACGGCAAACTGTACGTTGGAACCACCCGTTTCAACGCCAATTTCACGCAATACCGCAATCGATGCATTACGCATGATTTGATATTCTTTATCGGTCAGAGTTTGCGCTGGCGCAACGGTAATTGAGTCACCTGTGTGCACACCCATTGGATCAAAGTTTTCAATGGAGCAAACGATAATGCAGTTATCGTTTTTATCGCGCACCACTTCCATTTCGTATTCTTTCCAACCCAATAATGATTCATCAATTAATAATTCATTTGTGGGCGATAAATCAAAACCGCGCGTACAAATTTCTTCAAACTCGTCCCAGTTATAAGCAATACCGCCGCCTGATCCACCCATAGTGAATGAAGGGCGAATAATACATGGAAATCCGTACTCTTTCGGCGCTTCTTTAGCTTCTTCCATAGTATGAACAATTTTCGCGCGCGCACAGGAAAGACCAATACGCTTCATGGCCTGGTCAAACAGATTACGATCTTCCGCCATATTGATGGCTTCTTCTTTTGCGCCAATCAATTCAACATTGTATTTTTCCAACACGCCGTGTTTTGCCAACGCTAAAGCACAGTTCAACGCCGTTTGCCCGCCCATAGTTGGCAGAATCACATCAGGACGTTCTTTCTCAATAATTTTTTCAACTGTTTGCCATTCAATTGGCTCTATATAAGTTGCATCGGCCATGGACGGATCGGTCATGATGGTGGCCGGATTGGAGTTCACCAGAATCACGCGATAGCCTTCTTCGCGCAACGCCTTACAGGCTTGAGCACCTGAGTAATCAAACTCACAGGCTTGGCCGATGACAATCGGTCCAGCACCAAGAATCAAAATACTGTTTATGTCGGTACGTTTTGGCATTTTTGCTCCGTTTTTTTCACCCCCTCCCAGCTTCCCCCTTGGCAAGGGGGAGGAGTAATCCTGCCCAGCTACGGAGTGAGACCAGTCCCTCCCCCTTACGAAGGCGGAGGTCAGGAGGGGTTTTGGTTTTAGCTCTTTTTATGAGCCGTCATCAATTCAATAAAATGATCAAACAACTCAGCCGCTTCATGTGGGCCGGGGCTGGCTTCAGGATGTCCCTGAAAGCTAAACGCTGGCTTGTCAGTGCGATGAATACCTTGCAGTGATCCATCAAACAAAGATTTATGAGTTGTGCGTAAATTGGCTGGTAAGCTGGTTTCTTCAACCGCAAAACCGTGGTTTTGTGCAGTGATCATGACACGTTTGCTATCCAGATCTTGTACCGGATGATTCCCGCCATGATGACCAAATTTCATCTTGATCGTTTTGGCACCCGAAGCCAAAGCCAACAACTGGTGCCCCAAACAAATACCAAATACCGGGATATTGGTTTCCAAAATGGTTTTGATGGCTTCAATCGCGTAAGTACAGGGCTCAGGATCACCAGGGCCATTAGAGAGGAAAACACCATCAGGTTTCATCGCCAAAACCTCAGACGCAGGTGTTTTCGCTGGAACTACAATCAATTCACAATCCCGATCTGCCAACATACGCAGAATATTGCGTTTCACTCCGTAGTCATAAGCGACTACTTTGAATTTAGACCCCACCCCAGCCCTCCCCTTTCCAGGGGGGGGACTTAGTTCCTCCCCCTTACGAAGGGGGAGGCTAGGAGGGGGTTTTAACTGCCAAGTTCCCTCGTTCCAGGAATAAGCTTTGCTTACTGTCACCTCTTTAGCCAGATCCAATCCCTTCAATCCACCAAATGCTTTAGCCGCTGCCAACGCCTTTGCCTCATCAAGCTTTCCATCCTGCCCCATAAACTCCGCGCCAACCATGATGCAGCCATTTTGCGCGCCTTTATCACGCAAAATTCGCGTCAGGCGACGTGTATCTATATCGGCTATGCCAAGGATATTGCGTGCACGCAAATAACTGGAAAGATCTTGCTCATTGCGGAAGTTGCTGGCAATAAGCGGTAAATCACGAATCACCAAACCCGACGCCCAAATGCGACCACATTCTTCGTCTTCACTGTTAGTGCCGGTATTGCCAATATGCGGATAGGTCAAAGTGACGATTTGTTGTGCATAGGAAGGGTCAGTCAATATTTCCTGATATCCCGTCATAGCAGTGTTAAACACCACCTCTCCTACCGACAAGCCATCGGCACCAATGGCAGTACCGCGAAATACACTACCGTCAGCTAATACGAGCAGTGCCGCTTTCTTTTCACTTACTGGGGATTCCCGAGTAATCAAGTCAACCTCCTGGGTTTGGCAGTGGTTTTACATCTCTGTCTGTGATTTCACTTTCTTTGGACTCAAAAATACAATCGCACAGGCAAAAAGGCGCGAAATTCGAGTATTTTCAATGGACATAAGTGAAATCGGCTGACTGCAGGTTGTAAAAAAGCGAGATGAAACCAAATTCCATCTCGCTTTTCTATTTAAATCACGCTACTTAAATCACAATTTAAATTCACAACCATTTTCGTCGTATCGACCGCTTACCAAGCAGATCTAGCCAGACGTAATCTAACCGGGCATTCTACGGAAGCAGACACTAAGTGTCCAACGGAAATTTAGGCTTTTTTCGCCAGACATTTGCAAAATAGTGTCCATAAAAGCAACGCAAAGGCGCCTATCAGAATGCCAGCCAGCATTTTCAATAAGGATGAAATCAACCAGGAAAATGTACCCGCCATCACAGAAAAATGCTCAATCGCATGATGAACTGGTTCAATGTTGTGCGTCACTATGTCACCTCCCACCAAAAACATTGCCGCGGTGCCCAGTACAGACAGGAGCTTCATGAGTTTTGGGGCAGATAAAACCAGGAACTTGCCAAGAGATTTAAGCAAACGGGATGACTTTTCTAATAGATGAAAACCTATGTCGTCCAACTTGACTATCAAAGCCACAAATCCATAAACACCGACAGTCATCACCAAGGCAATAGTTGATACTACTATGGCTTGGGTCGCGAAGCTGGCAGCTGCCACTGCACCCAATGAGATCACAATAATTTCAGCCGACAGTACAAAATCTGTTCGAATCGCGCCTTTTATTTTTTCTTTTTCAAATTCAACCAAATCAACAGACTGATTGTTAACAGCGGCTAATAAATCCTGATGATGCTTTTCATCTTCATCTTTTGAATGTAGAAATTTATGAGCAAGCTTTTCAAATCCTTCAAAGCAAAGATAAGCACCACCCAACATCAATAAAGGCAAAATTGCCCAGTGGGCAAATACACTTAACAGCAACGCCAAAGGAACCAAAATCAATTTGTTAACCAACGAACCTTTGGCAACTGCAAAAACCACTGGCAGCTCTCTCTCGGCATGAACACCCGATACCTGCTGGGCATTTAGGGCCAGGTCGTCGCCCAACACACCTGCGGTCTTTTTAGCCGCGACTTTTGCCAAAATCGCCACGTCATCGAGCAATGTCGCTATATCATCAATCAGAACAAATAAGTTGGAACCGGCCATAGACTTCCCAATACAAAAAAATTGGCGAGGATTATGACCTTAACTGAATTTAGTTCACAAGCAGGACTGTTATAAAAGCCAAACCTCAACACGACGGTTCATTCGCCGTCCCTCTTCCGTTTTGCTGCTCGCCAAAGGCGCAACCTCACCCATACCTTTAGCAACCAAAGGAAAAATGCCACGAGAGATTAAAAGGCCTTCAACAACTTTGGCGCGCCTATCGGACAATTCCAGATTCTCACTTGCATCCCCTTCGCTATCTGAAAAGCCGAATAATTGAACACGCGCGGGTGAATTTAGCTCAACATATTTGGTCAATCTATCCAAATCTTTCATAGCTTTATTATCCAGCTGATCACTGCCATCCATAAAACGAAAGTTCAATGACAATCGTTGCGATTGAGCAATCAATCTTTGCATATCTTTCGGATAGATTTGCGCATCAGAACGCTCACCCACTTTAATGTTCTGCGAAACGAAACCGACATCTTCAACAATAGATTGCGCTCTCTCGCTAGCGACAAATTTTAGAAATTCTTCGGCAGTTGCTGATAATTTCATTTGTGACGAATAAAAATACAGTCGACGTGACAACAAATAATCTTCTGTACTCACAGTGAAATGATTCGGCATAACAGCGATTGATTTTTTTGTTGCGGAAATGGGAATTAATTTTGAACGACGCACATAAGGCAGGCCGATAAAACCTATACCACCTGCATCTTTTGCTACATCATCCGACAAAGATGTACTGGATTCATAACGTTTAGCTTTTTCCGATAATTCCGCCTTTGATGGCTCTAACACCATGGATTTAAAGCTGTCCCAGGTACCTGATTTTTCGTCGCGCGCATAAATGTTGATAGGAATATCTTTCCAACCCAACTCAGACCAACTGGTAATTTCACCTGAAAATATTTTCACAGCTTGCGACACACTTAATGAAGAAATGGGATTTCCCGAATGGGTAATTATCGCCAGCCCATCCAAGCCCACCACCATTTCATTTTCCGGTAACTGCAAGTCACCGTATTCGGCGGTTAAGGCCTGTCGTTCCGTTTCTTTTATTCGACGCGAGGCCATACCAATATCGGTTTTGTCTTGCAACAAATCAGCAAAGGCAGTACCCGAACCGTGCGCATGTACTTCTACATACTCCAGAGTATCACCCAACAAACCTGTAATGATTTTTTCGCCGGGCACTGCGGTATCTTCAGTTTTAATTTGCGATGCCCCCTTACCCATTAAATAGGCTTCTACCAAGCGTGGCGTTAATTTTTCACCCAAAGTATTTGAACCATGCAAGCGAAATAAAGGAGCATCGGCTTTATGAATACCTCCTGAGTGCGGTTTTTCATTTTTTATCAAGGCTGGTTTAATTCGTGTATTGGCAATTGCCTCCAACACAAACACTGAACCTGGCGCCAAGGGTAAAAAAGAACGCAGCAAATAGCCCATCAAAAACACTAATGTCGCCAGTGAAAAAGCTGAAAAATAATTCATACGAAAACGATAGCGAGATTTCTTTTTTATATGCAAGGAATCATTCGATGTATGCGAAGCCACCAGAGAATCCTCCATCTGACGAATTTCCCACACTAATTGAGTTAATGGCGGAATCCCAACCAACAGAGCTTTTTCCAACAGCTCAGCTCGATACTCATCGTCCTTTAAGATCATATTTAGTGGTATGTGAACTTTTAACTCAGCCTCACAATGACGCTTTAAATTCCAGATTTTATCAACTAATGCAATATTGAAGTGATGGGGTGACATGCTCTACTCTTGTCCAGTAAATGATGGCCGCACTGTAGAAAGAGTTGATTACAATTTCGTGACGCCGGCCACATATAAAATCCATGCGATGTCAACGACGATTGATATCTCATTTTCCGTATAAATTTTTTATTGGCCTGAACCCTAGATCAGAGCTGGTGGCAATGTTATAGTAACAATGAAAATTACTACTTGTATACAAGCTGAGACCGACATAAATAAAATCAAAAAAGCGCATCACAACCACAGCGTTCATCTATCCATTGTCGATTCACATTTAATCCCTAGTCTGTGGAGGCTATTGCTATGACTATTACTGGAAAACTTTTTATCGCTGGAGAATGGGTTAACGGAGAGGGCGGCAATTATGAAGCCATCAATCCTGCCACTGGAAAGGCTCTTGAACCCCAGATGACGGCTGCTACCTCGGCACAAGTTGACACTGCGCTAAAATCTGCAGAAGAAGCTTTTTACATCTTTAAAAATACTTCAGTGTCGGTACGTGCGCAATTTCTACGCGATTGTGCAGAAGAGATCATGAATTTGGGCGACGACCTGGTTACCCGAATTACCGAAGAAACCGGATATCCAAAGCCCCGAGGTGAAGGCGAACGAGCACGGACTTGTTTTCAATTACGTATGTTTGCTGACTTTATTGAATCAGGCGATTATTACGATGCACGTATAGACACTGCCATTCCCGATCGTACTCCACCTAAACCCGATATACGTTTTATGAATCAAGCTATTGGGCCTGTAGTAGTCTTTGGCGCAAGCAACTTTCCTTTAGCCTACTCAGTCGCCGGTGGGGATACCGCTGCAGCATTAGCAGCAGGCTGCCCGGTTTTAGTTAAAGGGCATTCTTCACACCCAGGTACTTGTGAATTAGTCGCACAAGCTATGGCCAAGGCGGTTAAGAAAAATAATCTGCCTGCAGGTACATTCTCCCTAATTATGGGAAGTGGTGCTGAAGTCGGCAGTAAAATGGTGTTGGCGCCTGCGGTAAAAGCTGTAGGTTTTACCGGTTCTTTTACCGGTGGCATGGCGCTGGTTAAGTTGGCGAATGACCGTGAAGAACCTATTCCTGTTTTTGCTGAAATGGGCAGCGTAAACCCCATAGTATTTTTACCCGAGTCGCTAAAAAGATCCGCACAAACTATTGCCTCCGGTTATGTTGCGTCGCTGACCTTGGGGACAGGTCAATTTTGTGTCAATCCCGGTTTAGCACTGGCGATAGATGGCCCGGAACTCACACAATTTATCAGTGAATTGAAAACTGCATTAGCCGCAATTCCTGCTGGAGTCATGCTGAACAAACGTATATGTGGTTCCTTTGGTGAAGGTGTTGAAAAATATTTGGCGTTTGATGGGATTGAATTAATTGCATCAGGACAAGAAATTGCCGATGACCAAGGTTTCAGAGCACAGGCAAGCGTCATGTCTGCAACTGGTGATACCTTTTTAGCTAACCCACATATTCACGAAGAAATATTTGGGCCAACCGCTCTTTTAGTTAAATGTAAAAACAAGCAGCAACTGTTGGAAATAGTGAATCAATTAAAAGGTCAACTGACAGGCACATTGCATGGCACTGATGATGAACTATCAGCACATGCCGATCTTGCTGAAAAATTACGATTAAAAGTTGGCCGCTTGGTCGTTAATCAATTTCCAACAGGTGTAGAAGTTTGTCCATCAATGGTACACGGCGGCCCCTTCCCGGCTGCCAGCGATTCACGATTTACGGCTGTAGGCACTGCATCCATCCATCGCTTTTTGCGACCAGTGTGCTATCAAAACTTTCCGGAAAAATTACTACCTGAGGTTTTACACAATAAAAATTCACTCAATACTTTACGAACAATCAATGGCAGCAAAACGCGAGATTCACTATGAAGAAAAAATTACGTAGCCAGGAATGGTTTGGCGGCAAAGATAAAATGGGATTTGTGCACAGATCCTGGTTGCGAAACCAGGGCTATCCCGATGACTATTTTCGCGGCAAACCCGTAATCGGTATTTGCAATACCTGGTCAGAATTAACACCCTGCAATGGCCATCTACGTGAAATTGCTGAAGTTGTTAAACGCGGTGTGCTTGAAGCCGGTGGAGTACCTTTTGAGTTTCCGGTAATGTCGCTTGGCGAAACTATTATGAAACCCACAACTATGTTGTTTCGTAATTTAGCGAGCATGGATGTTGAAGAATCGATTCGTGCAAATCCACTCGACGGTATTGTTTTGCTTGCGGGTTGCGATAAAACCACACCCTCCTTAATTATGGGCGCTTGTTCCGTTGACTTGCCCACTATAGTTGTGTCTGGCGGCCCCATGTTGAATGGAAAATTTCGTGGTGGCGAATTGGGCTCAGGTTCATTTAATTGGAAAATTAAAGAAAAACAAGGCACCAACGAATTTAACGATGAAGATTTACTCGAAGCCGAAATTTGTGTTGCGCGCAGTGCGGGCCACTGTAACACCATGGGTACTGCATCAACTATGGCAACTATGGCAGAAGCTTTAGGCTTAACTTTGCCGGGCGTATCTTCAATTCCAGCCGTAGACTCTCGCAAAAAAATGAACGCGCAGTTAGCAGGCCGTCGCATAGTTGAAATGGTCAATGAAGATTTAAAACTTTCGGATATTCTCACGCGCAAATCTTTTGAGAATTCGATTGTAGTTAACGCCGCAATTGGTGGTTCCACCAACTTTATAATCCATCTGCAAGCCATTGCAGGTCGCATAGGTGTAGATTTAAATCTGGAAGATTTCGACAAAATCGGTGGCCATATTCCGCTGCTGGTTAACTTGATGCCATCCGGTAAATATTTAATGGAAGATTTTTTCTACGCTGGCGGCATTAATGTCGTAATGAAAGAGTTAGGGGATTTATTACATCAGGATGTGATGACAGCCAATGGTAAAACTTTTGCGGAAAATTATGCAAAAGCCATTTGCTATAACCGCGAAGTCATTACCACACGCGACACTCCTTTAAATCCCGCGGCAGGTATTGCTGTATTAAAAGGCAATCTTTGTGAAAACGGTGCAGTGATCAAACCTTCTGCAGCCACTCCAAAATTAATGAAGCACATTGGGCCTGCGGTAGTTTTTGAAAGTATGGAAGATTATCACGCGCGAATTGATTTACCTGATCTTGATATTGACGAAAATTCTGTAATCGTTTTAAAAGGTGTCGGCCCGAAAGGTTATCCAGGTATGCCGGAAGTAGGCAATGTTGATTTACCGAAAAAATTAATTCTGAAAGGTGTGAAAGACATGGTGCGCATTTCTGATGGGCGCATGAGCGGAACTGCATACGGCACGGTGATTTTGCACGTTTCACCTGAATCTACTATCGGCGGTAATTTGGCGCTGGTTCAAGATGGTGATTTAATTGAACTGGATGTTGAAAAACGTTTACTGCAAGTGCAAGTAAGTGATGCTGAATTGGCAAAACGCCGCGCAGAATGGAAAGCACCCGAACCAGTTGCAACACGAGGTTATGTGAAAATTTATCTTGATCATGTTGAACAAGCCGATAAGGGCGCTGATCTGGATGTATTGGTGGGCAAATCAGGTTCGATTGTTGAGCGGGATTTGCATTAAGGAGACCCCCTCCTAGCCTCCCCCTTGCCAAGGGGAGGAACTGTCCCCTCCCTTAGAAAAAGGGAGGCGAGAAGGGATTTAAGATGGTCAATTTTATGAAGATTTTAAATCCTCCCTAACCCCCCTTTTCAAAGTGGGGAATAAGTCCCCTCCCCTTGCCAAGGGGAGGGTTAGGGTGGGGTGAAATTTTTCAATTTAAAAAATTTTAAAAAGCAGAGAAGATAATCATGAAAATCTACAAACTAATCCAAGGCATTTTAATTCAACAAAACCAATCGTATTTTTATTCTCCCAAAACAGATTGGGATCAGTTTATTCGCAATAATAATGCTTATGAATTAGCTGAAAAACTAATTGATCAACTGCTACCTATTACCAATGCAAAAGAGTTATTGGCAAATGAACTTGATGCGCCTATGCAAAATCAGGAGATTTGGGCCAGCGGTGTAACTTACATGCGCAGCAAACAAGGGCGCCAGGAGGAGAGTGAAAAATCTGGCGGCTCTGATTTTTATGCACGTGTTTATGAAGCGGAAAGACCTGAATTATTTTTTAAAGCCACTCGCAGTCGCACAGTTGGAACCAATCAAAAAGTTCGTATCCGTAAAGATTCCGCTTGGGACGTGCCCGAACCCGAATTGGTTTTAGTTATTTCCTCTAGCGGAAAAATCATCGGCTACACCATTGGCAATGACATGAGTTCACGCTCAATCGAAGGTGAAAACCCACTTTATTTACCACAAGCCAAAACCTACGACGGCTGTGCCGCAGTCGGCCCTTGCGTGTATTTAACAAAAGAACCACTCCCGAAAAATACCTTGATTAAATTATTAATCGAACGTGATAACAAAGCCGTGTTTACAGGAGAAATTGAAATCTCTCAAATCAAACGTAGCTTCGATGAACTTGCTGGATTCTTGTTCCGCGAATGCAGCTTTCCAAATGGTGCTTTGTTGATGACAGGTACAGGTATAGTTCCAGACAGCAGCTTTACTTTGAAGTCTGGTGACGTAATTTCAATTACTGTGGATTGTATTGGGACTTTGGTTAATACGGTGGCCTAAAGATTTTCTACACCTAGGATGCTGTGGAGCTAAGCGATACGCATCGTTTTCTTTTGCGTAGATTGTGATGCATATCGCTGCGCTCCACGGCATCCTAGACGTGAAGCAATAAAAACTTTATCACTCAGCAATCGGTTCCAATTTCACCCTGGGCGGCGAACCTAATTTGATATCACCACGCACGCGATAATTGGGATCAACTTCGCGCATTTTCTGGTAGATCCAGCGGCCTTCGTTGTCGGTTCTGGCAATAATTAATGCGAAGGAATGGGTGGTTTTTAATTTATTCACTATGTCGGAGAGGCGCGCAAGAATTTGCGGATCGTCTTTTCCTAATAGACTCATATCCAATAAAAATTCGTTGCTGCCGCCCTTGTAGGATTCAACAGGCGGAGCAGATTTAATTTGCTCGCTTAAGGCCTCAGAGACTTCTTTAATCAGTAAATTATCTGGATCAACCATTCTTGCGTTATTGAGTTTACTTGTGGCTTCGGTGTAATTGCCGCGAGCTGCAGCTTGTCTGGCAAAATCCACATAACGCATGACTATGCCTTGTAGTCCGCCTTTTGCACGTTGATTGTTCGGATCTATTAGTAATGCCGCGCGAAAATAATCGAAGGCATTATCTGTTGTCGGTGTGAGCAATTGATCATGTGCGAGGGTATATTCGCCGTTCAAAATCAATAATCTCACTGCCATCGACATAGGTGGTTCGACGGGCCTTGTAGGTTGTACAGCTACAGGCTTTACAATCTCAACTGGCTTTTCTGGTTCTTTTTGGGGGGATAATTGACAAGCTTGTATGGACAAGAGACCAATAAAAACAACCAGCAGTCGCGGCACGCACGAGTAAAACGACGACATAAATGACAGATCTCATATAATAAAGAATTTGATATTTGGCAATAATTCAATCTGTGACATGGTTAATCTTGAATTAAGACGTTAGCCGCAGGACTAGGCTAGAATAATCACCAATGCCGCAATTGCGAGCGCATCTTACTGCAAATTTCAGCCAAAGGCCTTTTTGGGATGACTATGAAATCAATTTTTTTGCGTACGGTCTGCCTGTTAACTCTGATGTTAATTGGAAATTATACTGTCGCCCAAGATCCTTTTACAAAATCCAACAGCAATAGCATCAGCTCGCCAATTGTCGTTAATGATGACTTTTTACCTGTCGATCAAGCTTATATTCTCGATTATCAAATTGTCGGTAAAAGCCTGCTATTAAATTGGACCATTGCAGAAGGGTATTATCTTTACGAAGAACGATTTAAATTTTCTGCAATTGATAAAACCGGGGAGAAAACCAAACTAGAAGCGCAATATACCCCCGGCAAAATGAAATATGACGAATTGTTTGAGCGCGAAACTTCAGTGCATCACCATCAAGTTACCGCTACATTGGATATTTCCAGTGCTTCACAAGCCTTTTTATTAAAAGTGGAATACCAAGGATGTGCAGAGGCTGGATTATGTTACCCCCCACAAAAAGTGAATCTTTGGGTTGATCCTGCTGATTCCAGTGTGTCTGTTGCAACAGCCGATCAAATGCAGACTGGATCTGTATCCGCTGCAGTCAGTACGGAAGCAGCAAACGCGGAAAGCACTAATGAATACGGATCAGGATTTGTTTGGCAGGCGATGTTGTTTGCCGTTCTTGGCGGCATTATTTTGAATCTAATGCCCTGCGTATTTCCTGTTTTATCGTTGAAAGTTATGCATTTGGCAGGCTCTGATCGCGACCACCTCGTTTCTCATGGCTGGGTTTATACCTTGGGCATAGTGGTGTCTTTTGTCGCTTTTGCGGCTGTCATATTAATTTTGCGAAAAAGTGGTGAGGCTATAGGTTGGGGATTCCAGCTCCAGTCTCCAGGATTAGTCGCTACCCTCGCCTATTTATTTTTTATTATTGGCCTCAGCTTATCCGGGTTGCTGAATATTGGTGGCAGCTTAATGGGCGTTGGCCAAGGTCTGACTACCAAGTCAGGTTACAACGGTTCGTTTTTCACAGGTATTTTAGCAGCGCTAGTGGCCAGCCCTTGCACAGCACCTTTTATGGGAACAGCCCTGGGATTTGCTTTAACTCAACCTTACTATGTCAGTTTGGCAGTGTTTGTTAGTTTGGGATTTGGCATGGGATTACCACTTTTGGTGCTCTGTTATGTTCCTGCCCTGGCAAATCGTCTGCCTCAACCTGGTCAGTGGATGGAAACACTCAAAGAATTTCTCGCCTTCCCAATTTATATTGCAGTAGTTTGGTTGGTTTGGGTTTATGGTCGTCAGACCAGCACTACAGGTATGGCTGCCTTGGTTATGGGTGGTGTCTTCATCGCCATGGCTTGCTGGTTAACCACCCAATACACCAGCGGCTGGAAGCTCATATTGCGTCATGTCATTATGATCTCGAGCTTGGTTGCTGCCTTTTTTATTCCCTGGAACCAATTTCAAAGCAGTAAAGAAGTCTCTCGTTGGGAAACCTATAGTTCTGAATTAGTCGAATCGCTTCGTGCAGATGGCAGAGCAGTATTTGTCGATTTCACGGCTGACTGGTGTATCACCTGTATGGCAAATGAAAAGGCTGTACTGGAAACAGATGAAATAAATGCAGCTTTTGATCAATACAAGGTGGCTACATTAAAAGGTGATTGGACTAACTCTGATCCCAAAATTACTGCCGTACTACAGGAATATGGCCGCAGCGGAGTACCTTTATATCTCTACTTTGCACCTAACTCCGCAGGAAAAGCCAAGGTTTTACCGCAACTTCTAACAAAAGACATAGTATTGGAGACGATAAAACACTAAATGCCGTTTAACCTCCCTTTTTCCAAGGGAGGAGCTCAAGTCTGTAGCAATTTCGTTCAAAACTGCCAACTTCTGTCATCTTGCGGACATCTCCTCATATCTGAAAGAAAATTTGCTGTCAACGTGGACAGCTCGAACATTTTCCGGCAAACTCGCCACACTTTTTCGCCAAGGCTGGTTGAACTCCCCAATCCTTCGTGTGTCACTAGACGATACACGACAATAACAACAGGATCACTGAGAATGGCAACCATATTGGTACTTCATGGCCCAAACTTAAATTTACTGGGTTTACGCGAACCAGGTATCTATGGCGCCGCCAATTTGGAAGAAATTAACCATCAGCTAACACAGACAGCCAGAGAAGCCGGCCATCATCTTCTGAGTTTGCAGAGCAACGCCGAGTACGAATTGATTGATCGCATCCACGATGCGAAAAAAGAAGGTGTCGATTTTATTATTTTTAATCCAGCTGCTTTTACCCATACCAGTGTTGCCCTTCGTGATGCATTGCTCGGAGTCAGCATTCCTTTCATTGAAGTTCATTTATCCAACGTACATAAGCGCGAAGCGTTTCGCCATCATTCCTATTTTTCAGATATTGCATCCGGCGTGATTTGCGGTTTGGGTGCACAAAGTTATTACCTGGCTTTACAAGCCGCCATAAACAGTTTCCCTAACTCTTAATTAACAACTCACAACTAAGCTCCTTGCTAACGAGGTTTCTATGGATATTCGCAAAATTAAAAAACTCATCGAAATGTTGGAAGAATCCAATTTGGGTGAATTAGAAATAAAAGAAGGCGAAGAATCAGTGCGTATCGCACGCAACCCAACAGGCGCACAATATTTTGCGCCGCAAATGAATTACGCTCCAGCTCCTGCAGCTGCGCCAGTTGCGGCGGCACCATCTGTTGCTCAAGCTGCCGCGCCAGCACCAGCCAACGGTCATTTAGTGAAATCACCCATGGTTGGAACTTTCTACGCTTCACCTAGCCCGGGCACTCCCGCTTTTGTTGAAGTAGGTTCACAAGTCAAAGTGGGGGACGTGATTTGTATTATCGAAGCCATGAAAATGATGAACCAAATCCAGGCAGACAAAGCCGGAACCATTGAAGCCATTTTGGTAGAAGATGGCGGCCCCGTTGAATTTGATCAACCCTTAGTGACAATTGTCTAATTAATAGCGCGCCCACTGAGGAACTGATTTATGTTTCAAAAAATTCTAATCGCTAATCGCGGTGAAATTGCTCTACGCGTATTGCGCGCCTGTAAAGAGATGGGCATTAAAACCGTTGCAGTGCATTCACAAGTTGACCGCGATTTAAAACACGTTCGCTTGGCTGATGAATCCGTTTGTATCGGCCCCAATCCTTCACCAAAAAGTTATTTAAATGTCCCGGCAATTATTGCCGCAATGGAAATTACTGATTCAGAAGCTGTGCATCCTGGATACGGTTTTTTAGCAGAAAATGCTGACTTTGCTGAACGAGTACAAAAAAGTGGGTTTACGTTTATTGGCCCGGATCCCGATGTGATTCGTATGATGGGCGATAAAGTCGAAGCCATTAAAGCCATGAAAAAAGCAGGTGTCCCTACTGTTCCTGGTTCTGATGGTCCATTACCTGAAGATCCTGAAGAGTGCATGAAAATTGCCAAACGTATTGGCTACCCTGTGATTATCAAAGCTGCCGCAGGTGGTGGTGGCCGTGGTATGCGCGTGGTGCACACTGAAGCTGCACTGATCAATTCTGTTCACATTACCCAGGGCGAAGCGAAAGCGGCTTTTGGTGATGGTACAGTTTACATGGAAAAGTTTTTGCAAAATCCACGTCACGTAGAAGTGCAAATTCTGTCTGATGGACAAGGCCATGCCATTCATTTAGGTGATCGAGATTGCTCATTGCAACGTCGTCATCAAAAGGTATTGGAAGAAGCTCCAGCACCCGGTATTCCGCAAGAAATTCGCGAAGCCACTTATGCTGCTTGCACCAAAGCTTGTATCGATATTGGCTACAAAGGCGCAGGCACATTTGAATTTTTGTATGAAGACGGCCGTTTTTATTTTATCGAAATGAATACGCGTATTCAGGTTGAGCATCCAGTTTCTGAAATGGTAACGGGCATTGATTTAATCAAAGAACAAATTCGCGTCTGCTCTGGTCTACCTTTAACTATTAAACAATCTGATATTGTTATTAAAGGCCATTCTTTCGAGTGTCGTATTAACGCTGAAGATCCAAAAACTTTTATGCCTTGTGCAGGATTAGTGAAAAGTTTTCACGCACCCGGTGGTTTAGGTGTGCGAGTTGATTCACACCTTTACAACGGTTATACAGTTCCGCCTAACTACGATTCAATGATCGCAAAAATTATTACCTATGGTGATACCCGCGAAATTGCCCTGAACCGTATGCGCAACGCTTTAGATGAAACCATTGTTGAAGGTATTCGCACCAATATTCCACTGCAACAGATGTTGGTACGCGATGAAGCTTTCCGTAAAGGTGGTGTGAACATTCATTATCTCGAGAAAAAACTCGCTGAGTAATGATCGTTTAATTACGCCCCAGTGTTATTCGACACTGGGGCGTTTTTATTTTTATCGGTAATATTTATGCCTTGGCTTCAATTAAAAATCATCACCTCACGCAAATATGTGGAATCGCTGGAAAATTCATTATTGGCGAGTGGCGCTGCGTCTGTGACATTGCAAGACAATGCCGATCAACCAATTCTGGAACCGGGATTGGGTGAAACTCCACTCTGGGACAATGTCAAAATGACCGGCTTATTTGATGCAGAAATCAATACCGCGAATACCATTGCAATTGCTGAGTGCCGTTTTGGCAATAAACTTCCAGAACATTCCTGGGAATTATTGGAAGATAAAGACTGGGAACGCGAATGGATGAGTCACTATCAGGCGATTCGTTGTGGTGAACGCTTATGGATTTGCCCGAGCTGGCAAGAACCACCCGAAGCTGACAAAGTGAACTTAATGTTAGATCCAGGCCTGGCATTCGGAACCGGAACACACCCGACCACTTTTTTGTGTATGCAATGGATAGATCAACAAGATGTGTCTGATTTAACGATTGTCGATTATGGTTGTGGCTCTGGTATTTTAGGGATTGCAACTTTGTTACTTGGGGCCAGAAAAGTCATAGGAGTTGATATAGATCCACAAGCGTTATTAGCAACAGTCGATAACGCCAAACGCAATCATTTGGCGGAAGAAGCTATGCCAGTCTTCTTGCCCGGTGATTGCCCCAAGATTCAAGCGGATATAGTATTAGCCAATATTCTTGCAGGGCCACTGGCAGAACTCGCGCCCAATTTAAGTGCAATGACAAACATCGGCGGGAAAATTTGTCTCTCCGGAATACTTAATATTCAGGCGCAATCGGTAATGAAAGCTTATGAAGCTTGGTTCTCATTTGACCCTATTGCAGAAAAAGAAGAATGGGTTAGATTAACTGCTACTAAAATTCGTTAGTTCTTACGCATTATCCATTAGCCAGCTTGTGCTAAGATTCAACTAGTTCAAATACGTTTTTATGCATCAGGATGCGACTGAAGATGACTCTTGCCTCAACACAACAAACTATGGTGACTCGCTGCCCCAAATGCAGCACGGCATTTCGTATTACTGCCGCGCAATTGGAATCTGCGAAAGGCGCGGTTCGTTGTGGCTCCTGCTTACATGTTTTTAAAGCACAATCCAATCTGGTTAAAAAGCCTGCCAACGAAACAGATAAACCATCAACATCAACATCAGCGCCAACTCAAATTGCAAATAAAGCGACTGCGACTGCTGTCCCAGTAAAACCTGCTGCCGTTAAAACGCCAGCAAGTAATAAACCCACTACTCAAACTGCCCAAGCTGCAGCGAAAAATACAACTGCGAAACCACCGACAAAACCTGCTGCACCGGTTAAAAAACCCCTATCCAAATTATCTGATGATGATGATTTATTAATAAGTGATGACATGGAAGATGGTGCTGCTGGATCTTCTCGCTATGCTTTTGATGGCTATATGGATCTTGAAACCAAAGCTCACGCAAGTTCGTTATTCGATCGAAAAATGAAAGATGAAGACGAGGACATTATTAAAGACAACTCTGACGAATCCTGGGCCGAAGAATTAATCGATGAAGAAGAGGACAACATCCCTCAGATTGGTATTATAAAAACGCAATTCAATAAACCCGCTACGCCGCCAAAAGAAGAAAAAATAGCAGTAGAAAAAGCGCCTAAGGATAAAATTAAAAATAATTTAGTTTTCAATTTTGTAAATGAAAACAAAGCAAGTACCAATCAAGAAACGAAAGATAAATACGCTAGCAGTTATGATTCCCATGAAAGTTACGAGTCAAATGATAATTATAATTCCAATAAAGATTATGATGATGAATTGAGCGAACAGCTCAGACAAATTGCAGAAGCACATAACCCTACAGAAGAAAAAGAAGAAATTATAAATGCCATTCCTGTTGCTGGCATTTTTCATGACGATTTTGACTCCACCAATAAACGTCACTTAAAAACTGAGCCAAAAATTCGCTCGTACGACGGATCTCGTGCTGGACTTCTAAAAAATATTATTCCTGCCCCGCTTGAATTCACATCTAACAATATAGGTTATTGGTATCAACGCGCGTTATGGCCGGTATTGGTTATTGTAGCCGTCCTGGCCATAATATTGCAGCTTGCCTATTTCCGTTTTGATCATTTCTCACGCGTCCAACCCTATCGTGATTTTTATGCTTTTGCCTGTCCGATCGTCGGCTGCACTTTACCTAATCTTGTCGATAAAAAACAAATTGTGACTTACAACCTGGTTGTCCAACCGCATTCTGACATTGAGAATGCTTTGGCTGTTGACGTGATGCTCTTAAACAAAGCCGAATTTGAACAGGCCTTCCCTGATCTGCTGTTAAGTTTCAGCGATATGGATGGAAAAATAAAAGCCTCACGCCGCTTCACACCCGATGATTATTTAGGTGGCGAATTGGCCGGTAAAAAGATAATGCCGAGCAAACAACCTATTCACATCACCTTGGAGATAAAAGATCCACAAGTAGATAACTATAAAATGGATGTGCTGTAATTCCTGAAATAAAAATCTACTCGCTTCACAGTTTTTGCAATGTTTGCTCCGATGAACGCTCATCAAGGCTAAAATTAGATCACCAATAACTGCGACTCAAATGAGAAACAAATCATGATTAAATTAGGCGCTGCAATTATCACCCTACTGTTAATGACCGCCTGCGGGGGCGGAGGCGGAGGCGGTGGAGGAACCAATAGCAGTGCAACTAATTCCTCTAGCACTGGTAATGGCAGCAGCACCGCAGCCGTATCTTGTAATGTAAACGTCGGTGGCGCGATTAGCTTCCCAAACAATACCTCTCACAAAGTTGGGCAAAGTTGTCTAACCTGTCATTTTGCTGGCGGCTCAGCAACACCAATGACTGTTGCCGGTACAGTTTTCAAAAGTGGCGGTAACACAGGTCAACCAAATCTAAAGGTGAGGTTGTACGCACACAACTCTAACCAGGTTGTAGCTACTTTAACGACTGACAAGTGCGGTAATTTTTATACCACCACCACTGTTCCAGGGTTATTTGTTGCAGGCGGCCCGCCCGTTAATGGTGTTGACCCTGTGGTAGAAGACTCTGCTGGTGGTTTACACACCATGCCAGGACAAATCACTAATGGTGGTTGTAACGGCTGTCATGGTTCCGGAGGACAATCAAAAATAATCGCCAACTGACTATCTCATCCTCCTCTGAATGCAGGAGGATGAATTGTCTGCCTCATATAGATTAAAAAATCAACCGAAAAACTGCTTAAAAAATCATCATTTTTTGACGATTTCAGGTTCCCCCCTCCAACTCAAACAGGTATGATGGCGGCCCTTTTACGCAGGCGTCCTCGCGATTATCCGTGTTTCAAATTGGCTCTTATCAAATTACTAATTCCGTAATACTCGCTCCTATGGCGGGTGTAACTGATTTACCCTTTCGTCAACTTTGTCGTCGATTGGGTGCAGGCATGGTGGTTTCAGAAATGTTGATAGCGGACAAACAAATGTGGAATAGCCGCAAAAGTAGTCTGCGTATGGATCACACAGGTGAAGTGGAACCAATTGTGGTTCAAATTGCCGGAGGAGATGCAGAAAGCCTCGCTGAAGCCGCGCGCATCAATGTGGATCAGGGTGCACAAATTATTGACATTAATATGGGCTGCCCAGCCAAAAAAGTCTGTAAAAAGGCTGCAGGTTCAGCGCTTTTGAAAGATGAGCTGTTAGTGGCTGATATTTTGCAATCAGTTGTTAAAGCAGTTTCAGTTCCAGTGACGTTGAAATGCAGAACCGGCTGGAGCCAGGATAATCGCAATGCATTGCGTATTGCGCGAATTGCTGAAGACTCAGGAATTCAAGCCTTAGCTTTACATGGCAGAACACGTGAAGACGCATTTGCTGGTCAAGCTGAGTACGACACCATTGCGCAAGTTGTGGATGCCATCAAGATTCCTGTTTTCGCTAATGGCGATATCAAATCGCCACAAGAAGCAAAACAGGTGTTGGAATACACCCAGGCAGCAGCAGTGATGATTGGAAGAGCTGCTCAAGGTCGACCATGGATATTTCGGGAGATCAATCATTTTCTGGAAACAGGTGAATGTTTACCCGAGCCATCTCTAACTGAAATTAGAGATATTTTAATTAACCATCTGCGTGAACTTTATAGTTTTTATGGTGAAGTGATGGGCCCCAGAATCGCTCGCAAACATGTGAGTTGGTATCTGCAAACCCTACCGCAAAGCGATGAATTTCGTCGCTTTTTCAATGCCATACATCACGCAGAAGAACAACAAATTCAAATACGAACTTATTTTGAACAACTGCTCATACTAGAGGATAAAGCCGCATGAATACTGCCACTTTTTTTGCCGACGCAAAGAATACAATCACCCCAAATACTTCAAACACTGCAACCAACCAGGGACAATCACTACGTGGTTGCGTTGAACAAGCAATGGACAACTATTTCAAGCATTTAGATGGTCAGGATGTCAGTGATGTCTATGAAATGGTGATGGCGGAAGTTGAAGCCCCCATGTTGGAAATTGTTTTGAAGTACACTCGTCACAACCAAACCCGTGCAGCGCAAGTATTAGGATTAAACCGCGGTACTTTGCGTAAAAAACTAAAGCAATACGGTTTGCTGTAATTTAAAAAAATGTAAAAAAGGGGTGGCATTAATAATCCACCCCTTTTGTTTTTTTGAAGAATGAATTCACCCCCTCCTAACCTCTCCCTTCGCAAGGGGGAGGGACTTCGCTCCCTAATTAATGCGGAGTGATATTAGTCCCCTCCCCTGGCAAGGGGAGGGTTAGGGTGGGGTCTTTACCAAGTTTCAATCGAGGATTTCACATGAGTAAAACAACTGATCTGGTCGCGGTAAAACGTGCATTGATTAGCGTTTCAGATAAAACCGGCATTGTTGAATTTGCAAAGGCATTAAACGCACAAGGAATTGAAATACTCTCAACAGGCGGCACGTTTAAATTACTCACTGAAAATAAAATTCCTGCAATTGAAGTGTCTGACTACACAGGTTTTCCAGAAATGATGGACGGTCGTGTTAAAACGCTTCATCCAAAAGTTCACGGTGGTATTTTAGGTCGCCGGGGTATTGATGAAAGTGTTATGACACAACACGGAATCAATGCAATCGATATGGTAGTAGTGAATTTATATCCTTTTGAAAAAACTGTCGCTAACAAAGATTGTTCTCTTGAAGATGCCGTAGAAAATATTGATATAGGTGGGCCAACTATGGTTCGCGCTGCAGCTAAAAATCATGCGCATGTCAATATTGTGGTAAATGCATCTGACTATTCAAAAGTTCTCAATGAATTGACAACACAAAATGGATGCACCTCTTATAAAACACGTTTCGATTTAGCCATTAAAGCCTACGAACATACTGCGGCTTACGACGGTGCTATTGCCAATTATTTTGGCCGCATGGTTGAAGGAGGCAGTGCCGATTTCCCGCGCACATTCAATACACAATTTATCAAAGCGCAAGACATGCGTTATGGTGAAAACCCGCATCAAAAGGCGGCTTTTTACATTGAAAAAAATTCGCAAGAAGCCAGCATTGCAACAGTCAGACAACTGCAAGGCAAAGAGCTCTCTTACAATAACGTCGCCGACACTGATGCCGCACTGGAAACCGTAAAATGTTTTAGTGAACCCGCATGCGTAATTGTGAAACACGCAAACCCCTGTGGTGTTGCGGTTGCAATGAATATTAAAGAAGCCTATGAACTTGCTTATGCAACTGATACTGAATCTGCATTTGGTGGCATTCTTGCTTTCAATCGCGAATTGGATGCAGTCACCGCAAAAGCCATTATTGATCGTCAATTTGTTGAAGTGATTATTGCTCCCAGTATTTCACTTGAAGCAATGGATGTAGTCAAAGCCAAACAAAACGTACGCTTACTAGCCTGCGGCCAATGGACTTTACAAAATTCATCTGGACTGGATTATAAGCGTGTTAATGGCGGCTTACTGGTGCAAGATCGTGACAACGGCATGATCACAGCAAGCGATTTAAAAATTGTGACTAAACGCATTCCCACTGAAGACGAAATACGCGATTTATTATTCGCATGGAAAGTTGCAAAGTTTGTAAAATCCAATGCCATTGTTTATGCAAAAAATTTACAAACCATAGGAGTCGGCGCAGGCCAAATGAGCCGCGTAAATTCTGCACGCATCGCCGCAATTAAAGCTGAACATGCAGGTCTGCAAGTTGCAGGATCTATTATGGCATCCGACGCATTCTTCCCTTTCCGTGACGGAATTGATAATGCAGCAAAAGTCGGAATCGCCGCAGTTATTCAACCCGGCGGTTCAATGCGCGATGATGAAGTCATAGCCGCAGCAGATGAACACGGCATGACAATGGTGTTTACGGGCATGCGTCATTTTAGACATTAAAGCAAAACAAACCCCCTCCTAGCCTCCCCCTTCGTAAGGGGGAGGAACAAACCGCGCTTTGCATTAAGCAGGGAGTAAATTCCCTCCCTGCCAAGGGGGACGCTAGGAGGGGGTAAAAAAATTTTAATTAAGAGTAATTAACATGAACATATTAATTATCGGCGGCGGCGGACGCGAGCATGCTCTGGCTTGGAAAGCAGCACAAAGTGCAGAAGTTGAAAAAGTGTTTGTTGCTCCGGGCAACGCAGGAACCGCACTCGAACCTAAATTGGAAAATGTCGCCATCGATGTTTTAAATTTTGACGCTTTGGCTAATTTTGCCGAAAAAAATAAAGTGGGTTTAACCATTGTTGGGCCAGAAGTTCCATTGGTTGCCGGTGTTGTAGACTATTTTCAATCGCGTAATCTTTTATGTTTTGGTCCGTCAAAAGGTGCGGCTCAATTAGAAGGTTCAAAAGCATTTACCAAAGATTTTTTAGCACGCCATAAAATTCCAACAGCTGATTACGAAAATTTTACGCAAGTCGAACCTGCACTAGCTTATTTAAAAGAAAAAGGTGCGCCTATTGTCATTAAAGCCGACGGTCTCGCCGCAGGCAAAGGTGTGATAGTCGCCGAAACCCTGCAGCAAGCAGAAGACGCAGTACGCGATATGTTGTCAGGCAACGCATTTGGTGATGCTGGATGCCGCGTCGTTATTGAAGAATTTTTAGCGGGCGAAGAAGCCAGTTTTATTGTGATGGTCGACGGAAAAAATGTTTTGCCCATGGCCACCAGTCAAGATCACAAGCGCGTTGGGGATGGCGATACCGGCCCTAACACCGGCGGCATGGGGGCTTACTCCCCTGCCCCTGTTGTCACACAAGCCATTCACGATCGCGTCATGAAAGAAATTATTTATCCCACAGTTAATGGTATGGCTGCAGAAGGAAATACTTACGTTGGATTTTTATATGCGGGCTTAATGATTGACGCTACTGGTACACCGAAAGTCATTGAATACAATTGTCGTTTTGGCGACCCGGAAACCCAACCGATTATGCTGCGCCTGCAATCAGATTTGGTTGAACTTTGTTTGGCAGCCTTAAAAGGCAATCTGGATAAAATCACGGCCAAATGGGATTCACGCCCATCTGTCGGCATAGTACTCGCCGCTGGCGGTTACCCTGACGCCTACAATAAAGGCGATGTCATCTCCGGTTTACCCACAACAGCAGTCGATGGCGAAAAAGTTTTCCACGCAGGCACCACACAAAAAGACGGCAACACTGTGACTAATGGTGGCCGCGTACTCTGTGCAACTGCATTAGGCAATTCAGTATCTGAAGCCCAACGACAGGCTTACAAGCTTGCAGAAAAGATAAGCTGGAAAGGTATGTTTTATCGGAATGATATTGCGTATCGGGCGATAGCAAGAGAGGACAAATAAAAATAAAAAGCAGAAGCGATCTTGCTTCTGCTTTTTAAACTCGGATTTATTTTGCTAACTTACATTTCAAAACATTTTCTTTTCCTTGCTTTTCATCAACCAGCTTTAACCCAGCGCCACCAGAAAATGCTCCCATTTTAATGTATTGCTCCACAAAATAGTTTTTCCCACCTTCGGCGCTAATTTTTAAGTCATTCTCGCCAAATTCAGATTCAGTGGAAATCTTATGTTCTCCAGGTGCAAACTCCACATAGAAAAACACTTTATTTGACGACTCTCCAATTAGTACGCCATCAACATAAACACTCTTTTTTAACGCCTGACCAATAAAACTATTTCGGTATACATACAAACCGGCCTTATCAGATGTAGGCACAGCAAAAGTCTTCCTGGCTGTATCTTCTTCCTTTGGTGCGGTGGGAACAGACGCACAACCCGTCATTAAAAAGCTAAACATCAGTGTAATAGCGGACAATAATTTCAACATAAAAAAACCTCTGATTATTAAATAATTAGATAAACTGATTTAGACTGGTACTTTGAACAATTAGCAGAGAAATTGGCATTCTCAGGATGTTAGACACAGGAGATCGAAAAGACCTCCTGAAATAGACGGAAAAATTACAGAGCCGGCTTAATCACTCGAATATTATCGATCATAATCGCACCAAGATTTTCATTGGTCATAGGTCCTGTAATATCAAACACTACTTGATGTAACCCCGGTTGATTTATACCAACAGGTATAGAAATTTTTGTCCATTGTCCCGGAGGTAAATCAGCATTGGTGAGTGTTGTTTGCAAGCTTATTTTTGAAGTATTTTTTCCTGTCAGGCCGATACTGATTGAAAGTGGCTGATCACTTGTGTAGCCCTTATCAACAAAAATATCAAAAACCAAAGTACCATCATCTACACAATTCGAAATAGCATCAGGCTCATTTGAAAACAATGTATCCTTGTTTATGGTTGTTCCAACTCCCAATGAATAGACACTTGATAAATTCCATCTTGGTGCAAATATTAAGGTTGCATAGGCATTGGTAATGTTAATATTTTCTGCACTGGTTATATCTCCATAGATCGACAAATCAACATAATTATTGTCGCCCTGTGGGCCTCTCAAATAGTTTGCATAGCAAATATTTTCTTCTGGTGCCTGCAAATTTTTCTTAACCCAACGAATATTATCGACTTGAAGATGCGCTCCATTTTGAGAAGTCCACTCAGGCATTATCTGAAAGCCGGTCATTACTTTTTCAATATCAAGACCTCTATCAATTAAATGGGCTGCCGGAATCTCAAAGCTTTTCCATGTATTCAAGGGGCCAGGTTCAACAATGTCGAAGGTACTCGCACAAGGCCACCCACACTCAATAGTTAACTGAATGCCAGGATTTTCAACTCCCGGATCAATTACCTTCAAATCAAATTGAAGCGATCCATTTGCATACTCACTCAAATCCACACCATTTACTAAAGAAGGATTATTCAATAGCCTTGGACCAGCGCTATAAATACTGTTGTTGCCATAATGAATATCGATCACTTTATTTTGAGAACCTTCTGTCTCACTGATTACTGACAGATTCAGGTTATTGCCAACACCTGTTGTATTTTCACCGCCTGTAAAATTAGTTCTATTTTGTTCATAGAAGGACGGATCTTCCCATGCTCCGCAAGCTTCATCTATAAAAACTGCTCCCTCAGTGTCTGCACAAGTTGCTAGAACTGAAGAACTCGAAAAACTCGAAAAACTCGAAAAACTCGAAAAACTCGAAAAACTCGAAAAACTCGATTTCACATCATCTTTATCAATCGATCCGCCCCCGCCACCACAGGCAACTGACATAGCCAGGAGACCGGATATCACAAACTTATTAATATATTTAACTATTTCCATTTTATGAACTCGAATTAACTAAAAATACCCTCACCCGCTTTAGACACACCGCTAACACATACCCTCCGCGCTAAAACACTTTAAGGAGATGTTTTGTATTCCCAGCGAAGATTTTTTACCTGCATCTTGAAATTTTGGTTAGTAGAGCCAGTGAACTGCAAAACCAGGGGGCTAAATACTTCATTCAGTTTCAGGCCGTTATCAACCAGGTCTTTTACAGGAATGGAATAAGTCGTCCATTCACCTACAACCGGGGCAGGAATTCTGTAATCAGGTATATTGAGTGATTTATAAAGAGTACCAACTGGCTTTTGTTCTGTCTGATCTACGCAGGGATTGCAACTTATAATACGCGTCAAGATTTTGCTTCCCAACGAATAACTTGGATCGCTAATAGCTGATGCAATAAATTCCCCAGTCGCACCGGCATAATTGATGACATTCAAATCAAACACTATATTGCCATGATAAAAATCAGTTAAATCCCGATTTGGGTAAATTCGGTTTTGGCTCATGGGATTTGTGTAAATTAATAAAAAGCTGGAAGCAGAAATTAATTCAACCTCAAACGGATCTGACCAGTTAATATTGACTGCATCTGGTGTTGAATGCTGAACTGCAAATCCGTATTCGGGTGCTGAAGGTATAAACACCTTATCACTTGAAGGTTTTTCGATCGTAATCGAGCTAGGGGTATAACTTTTTTCATATTTAATATTGTCCAGCTGAATAATATATTGTCCTAACTGCATACGCCAATTGGGTGCTAACACAAACATATTGTTTACATTTTTAATATCCAATCCACCATCAATTAAATAATTCATTGGCACTTTGTAATTCTTCCATACACCTATAGGCGGATCTTCCAGCGCAAAGTCTTTTGCACTACAAGGAAATTTACACTCGGCTTTTACCACTAAATTTTTATGAATAGTTCCATTTTGAATAATTCTCATATCAAATGAGAGTGCTCCATTTTCATAACCAGATAAATCAGTAGTAGTGTTAGCTTGACTGGCCGAGACACCAAACCATCCGTTGTCTTGCTGCTGATCGTCCTCATCCAGCGCATTAAATACAACCTGAATAACTTTGCCATGTGAATTATCATTGGTTTCCAATACTTCCCAACGAATATGGGATGAAAACATTCCATCGTAATAATAGGTATCTACAGCCGATGCATTTTCATAATCAACCCAAGCGCTCAGCACACCATTTTGTACCGATTCATCAAACAATATTTTGTCATCGGTTAACGAACTCGCCGAACTTGAAGAACTTGAAGAACTTGAAGAACTTGAAGAACTTGAAGAACTTGAAGAACTTGAAGAACTTGAAGAACTTGAAGAACTCGAAGAACTCGAAGAACTTAAGCTGTTAGAGCTGCTTGACAATGAAGATGATGATACAGCTGCAACAGACGACGAAGTAGTCTGTACTGGAGCGGAAGAAACTTCACGTTGAATTGATCCACCACCGCCACCACAAGCAACCAGCATCCAACTCACACAGATAAAACCGAAAGCAGCAATCCATGGCAACTCACTCACCTTCCTGTACATCCATTTACCTGGCAAGCAAATTCCTGAGAAAGCGCCAGCTGCGTCTATACAACACTTCAATTTAATTACCTCTCCATTTTTATTTTTCTGATAAACGAATCAGGTCAGATTCACGCTCTATATTAAGAGACAAGGATGTTTCCAGAACCAACAGAACTTGATCTAAATTGGACAAATCCAGCACTGCAGTTACACGCTTCTCACGCAACTCTTTGGAACTGATGTCAAACTTCACCGGAAAGCACGATTCAAGATAGGTCACTACCTCACTCAAGGGTTCGTCACGCGCAACTAATTTTTGTTCGCGCCACGACAATTCTGTTTTCACATCAACCTGTTTGGGTTCAATACCTTTGATTGCACCGGACAGGGTTTGTTGTTGTGATTGGCGCAACACTTGTGACGCAATAAAAGAGTCATTAGCTACGGGTTTTTGACCCAAAGCCACTCGCCCTTCCACTACCGTTACCAACGTCGAGTCCGAGTAACGATTGACTGAAAAGGTCGTACCCACCACTCGAATCATGCCGTCGTGAGTTTCTATATCAAATGGGCGTTTCGCGTCAGCAGTTACATGAAACAATACCTCTCCGGCTTCAAGTTTAACCTTGCGGCTATTCCTGTTTATTGAAAAAACAATCTTTGACTGGTTGTTCAAGGTCACTGTTGAACCATCAACCAGATCAAAGGTTTTTTGTTCGCCAATAGCGGTATAAAATTCATAGTGTTCTACCGAATTGTATTGGTATTGATAAAAACCAATACACAAAACAATCAGCACACTCGCCAATGCAAATTGCCAAGTCCGGAACCTGGATTGTGAAGAACTTCTGGGCACCAATTTTTCTGATGCTGCCCAAATCCGCTCAGCCCGAATATAAGCTACTTGATGTAGAGGTGATTCAACCAACCATTGATTGAACTGTTCTAATTCCACATCGGAAAGATTGGGATTATTCAATTTAACCAACCATTCCATTGCTTGATTTTCAACATAACGTTGCAAAGCATCAGTCTTTTTCATCACTCAAGCTCCTGCAATCTGTCACGTAAAAATTTAAGGGTTTTGATAATGTGCTTTTCAACCGTGCTCTCTGCAATATTCAATTCGAGACTAATCTCCTTGTAAGTTTTACCTTCAACCCTGCTTAACAGAAAGGTACGACGGTACTTTTCGGGAAAATCTTCTATACTTTCGCAAACATCTGCCAATGCTCTACGGGATATGACAATCTGCTCAGGACTTACCTCCTCCACCTGTTCAAAATCTTGCGATGCGAGATACTTTTCGTGATATTTTTGTTTACGAATGCGGTTCAGAGCCAGATTGCTGGCCGTCTGATACAAGTAGGCTTTGGGGTTGTCCAACTGATCAAGGTTTTCCGCACGCAATACATTGTGAAAAGCGTCCTGCAAAATATCATCAACATCATGATGCTGCTTTTTAAATTTATATGCGATCAATGCTCGCAGATCCGCGTAATGCGATTCAAATAACTTGACGATGTAGGAGCTGTGACTCATTAGATGCTAGCCTCAATCGACAGTTGAAAAAAACGGCCTTCCGCATAATTTTCTCTGACACCGGGAGTAGCCGCTTTATAATACTGGGTATTCGTTAAATTTTTTATTAGAAATTTCATTTTTGTATCATTATTAAAGAGCATCATTGAATAGACAATCGAACAATCCAGTTCTGCATAAGCTGATATTTTGTAATCATCAGCAATATCTTCCACTCGTGAAGCAGCTGAAACCAAACGATTGAAGGATGCTCTGTCACTCACATAGTTCACACCAAAATTGACAGCTAAATGGTTATTGAATTGATGATGCGTAAAAATACTGGCTATTTGATCAGCCGCCATATTGGTTCTTTCACCAGCATAAGGACCATTAAGTATTTCTGTCGATTGAATTGACATAGCTCCCATTAAATCCCATTGCGGATTAATTCGCCAAGTAAAATCCGCATCTATTCCTTTTGCTCTCATGGAATAAAGCCCCAAAGAAGTTCTCAACCCTTGATCAAGTACATGATCCACAACATTATCTTTATTGATTTGAAACACAGCAAGACTTGACAGAAAGTGACCATTATCCAATAAAGATTTCACACCCATTTCGAATTGATATGACAACTCCGGATCAATCAACGCGGAGCCCACATCATCAAGATGATAATTGGACTGCAAGGCCTCGCTATAACTGCCAAACCAGGAATACTGATTGGAATATTGATAAACCAAACCAAATTGTGAAGACAAATGCTCATAATCTTGTAAATGATTGACGGTTGATTCGGTGATATCCCTATATGACCCTTTCATCATAATGAGTCGTGTACCTGCATTAAATATCCATTGATCATTCAGCTCTATTGAGTCCTGGAAAAACGCACCATAATCGTCGTATACCAATCGTGATTCTTGTACCGTGATTTCACCTAACGCTCGTTCAGGATTAAATACACCATTAAAAATATTAGCTAAATTAACATCCAGCTCTGTGTCCGGTATCAACTGTTCAAAGACCGGTGTTCGTTCCTCAATTAAATAACCTTTGTAAATATTTTGTTGGTGCCAATCAATTCCCATTGAAATATGGTGTAAATACGAACCCCAATCTCGAGAACCCTCTAAAGTAAAACTGACTTTGTTTGCCGTCTCAAATCCCGCTTCATCATATAAACTCCGAATACGACCAATCTGATAATAATTACCAGTTGAGTTTGAAATAATATTAATCGGCACTAGCAATTGTGCTCCAAACACAAAAAACGTATCAAAATTTACATCTGGATTTATAAGGCCGTTATTATTTAACAGAGTTTCCGTAGTAGATCGCACACCAATACGGTTCTCGTTCATCCAATCATACTTTATTAATAGCCGCCAATCAGATTCAAAATAGTGGCTAAATTCTGTCGAAAAAAATTGTAAATCCGAAGTAAAGTGTTCTCGTTTGGTATGAATTCCGTCGGCCAAATTTGCGCCAGGAAAACTGTCCCCGGCCACATCAGTAAACGCAGCAGCTACTAAAAAATCGCGAGGATCGGTTTGCTCTGAATGTTGAGTGTCATAATGAATACTCAAATCTGTATTAGCTGTGAAGTGATAATTAGTCGAAAGTGATATCAACTGGCGCGCAATATTTTCCATTTCTGATTCAGCATCTTTTGATTCTGCTGAAACTATTAAACGATAATCAAAGTTATCAGATATTTTTATTGGATTATTCACATCCATTTCAATAAATTTTTTCCCATAGGAACCGACACCAGATTCAATTGTCGCAAAACTCTTTTCTTCAGAGCGTTTTCTTACAAAATTAACCACACCTCCCGGTTCTGCCTGCCCATATAGTAAAGTTGAAGGCCCCTTTATGACCTCTACACGCTCAATATTTGCCGGGAGCATTTTACTACCAAGGCTATCACCAACTCGAAAACCATCTATATAAATTGAATTTCGCTTAAAACCGCGAATGTAAAAATCATCATTAGAATCATTTAATCCGTCGCTTGAAGAGATGCCACTTGTATATTTAATAGCATCAAACATATCGCTTGCTTGCTGGTCCTCAATTAAAGTTTGCGGAATAACATTCAAAAAACGTGACGAATCAAAATAAGACATGCCTGCATGAAGTTGTGTATTGGTCACATTGTTATAGCGCATTGGAAAATGCAACTGACCTGTAACATTGATTTCTTCAACGTTATTATTATTTTGATAAACTGGAATTTCTTCATGAGCTTTAATTTCAGTTAGGGGTTTTTTTTGCAAAAACCAGGATTTTGATTTAGCGATGTAAATGGGTTCCAAATCTGTTTCTGAAAGTAATTTTTTCAACGCGTCACCCACTGTGTAGGCACCTACTACAGCCCGGCTACGCTGCCCATGAAACAATCCTTGATCAACAATCAAATTAATCTGAGCTTGTAGTCCAAATTCAATAAGCCCATTTTCAATAGGCTGAGCAGGAAGATCAAAACGCAAGCTTTGGTTGGCAAAGGCGTTCAGGGATCTAGTCAAAAGCCCCAACAGGCATAGTCCAAGAATAAGATTCTTCATGTTTCATTGTTAGTCAAATAAAAGTGCGCCATTATGCATTCCCATTGGTGAAACCTTAAGCGAATCCTGATTTATTTCGCAAACCTGTATCTAATACTTATTCAGACTATTTGATTACTTTTTAAGCAGAAGGGGCAGTTTTTTTTAAGTCATTTGTGTATATTGCATGCCTGCTGTGGGGACTATAAAAATACCCCCCGGATTTCATACTGATCCATCGACGCTTTTGACCCCACAGAAGCAGGCTCAGGATTTTGAAAGTACTCGCTGTCTCGGGGACGACAGACCTAACAATAAGATGTGAATAACAATGAATGCACCAACTCATAAATTATCGGTCGTAGAAAAAGTCGGTTACAGCTTGGGTGATTTGGCGGCTAACCTGATATTCCAAACCCTGGTGACCTTTCTCGCCTTCTTCTATACCGATGTATTTCGCATAGCACCGGGACAAGCATCACTAATTACATTTGTTTCAGGAATGATTGGTGCCTTTGTATTTACCCCAATTATGGGACTCATTGCTGATCGCACCAAAACTCGTTGGGGTAAGTTCCGGCCCTGGATACTTTGGACAGCAGTGCCTTTCGGTGGTCTCGCGTTATTAGCCTTCAGTACTCCAGCCTTAAGCCCCGAAGGTAAAATAATTTACGCATGGGTAACCTATTTGTTACTTCTGGCTGTCTATGCCGCCAACAACCTTCCCTATTCTGCGTTGAGCGGTGTATTGACCAGCAGCATGGCAGAACGAAACAGCTTGTCGTCATACCGTTTTGTCGCGGTGATGTTTGCGCAATTTATTATTCAAGTGTTGCTTCTACCCATAGTACTTATGTTGGGTGATGGCGATAAAACTGTCGGCTTTCACAATGCGATGATTTTATTTGCGAGTATGGGTATTGTCTGTTTCATCATTACCTTTCTCACAACCAAAGAACGAATCCTGCCAATAGCCAAAGAAAAAACCAGTGTTGCTCAGGACATTTCTGATCTATTTAGAAATTTGCCTTGGTTGATTATGTTAATTGTCACCGTATTGGTATTTATTAATCTGTCACTCAAAGGCAGCGCCTATATTTATTATTTTAAAAATTATCTTGATGAAGCCGCACTCATTGCGTTTCTAAACAATATAGGTTTTAACACATTCATCGCCAGTCTAAATAGTTTTGTTATTTCTATGGGATTCAGTGGATTCAAATGGCCAGAAGATCCAGCGACATCTGCATTTAGTTTATTCAGTGCCTGCAGCATCCTGATGCAAATTGTAGGAATTTTCTTTTCTAAAGCTATCGCTGATAAATTTGGCAAACGCAATACATTTGGTGTCGCCTTATTTGTTTCAACTCTATTCCTGTTGATTTTCAATTGGTTTCCAAAAGATGCCATAGCGTTATGTTATATCGCAAACATCTGTCACGGTTTGGCTTATGGTGTGACCGTTCCTCTTTTGTGGGCAATGGTAGCGGATGTTGCAGACTATTCAGAATGGAAAAACCATCGTCGTGCTACGGCGATTATTTTCTCCGCCATGATCGCTGGATTAAAAGCAGGTCTAACTATTGGTGGATCACTCTTGTTAAGTATTTTGGCATTTTACGGTTACGATGCCACTCTTAGCGTACAAACGCCTGAAACCATCAGTGGTATAAAAGCATCCATCAGTATTTACGCATCAATTCCTTTTTTCCTTGCTGTTGCAAGCCTCTATTTCTTTTCAATCAGCAAAAAAATGGAAACACAAATCGAAACTGAATTAGATGATCGCCGAAAAGCAGCAGGTCAATAATTTCGTAGAATTAACGCGAAAATGTAATGCAAAAAGTAATGAGAGAATCTAATGGCTGAACAAGAATTATCCCCAGAAAAAGTCGCCGAGTTAAAAGCTCGTGCGATTTCTCAACCTTTAGTTGAACACATCTATACAGCAGACCCATCTGCTCACGTGTTTAATGGAAAAATTTATATTTATCCATCACACGATATTGAAGCCGGTGTACCTTTTAATGACAACGGTGACCACTTTGATATGCAGGATTACCACGTTATTTCTATGGATTCGCCAACCAGCGAAGCTATTGATAATGGTGTAGCACTGCACGTAAAAGATGTGCCTTGGGCAGAACGTCAAATGTGGGCACCGGATGCAGCTCATAAAAACGGAAAATATTATTTTTACTTTCCGGCAAAACGCAAAGACGGCATTTTTCAAATTGGTGTTGCCATAGGTGATTCACCTGCTGGCCCTTTCACACCGGAACCCGAAGCCATTAAAGGCAGTTACACGATAGACCCCGCTGTATTTGAAGATGATGATGGCAATTACTACATGTATTTTGGTGGTATTTGGGGCGGTCAATTACAAAAATATCGCGGCAATGAATACGATGAAAAAAATGAAGAGCCAGCTGATCAGTTGCCCGCGCTTTGCCCTCGTGTTGCTCGCTTAAGTGATGACATGAAAGAGTTTGCTGAACCTCCACGCGAGATTGTCATTCTCGACGAAAATGGTGATGAGTTACTCGCCTGTGATTACAGCCGTCGCTTTTTTGAAGCCAGCTGGATGCACAAACGCAATGGCACTTATTATTTCTCTTACTCAACCGGCAACACACACTTTTTGTGTTATGCCACAGGTAAAAATCCTTACGGCCCATTCACCTACCGCGGCAGAATTTTAAATCCGGTTATTGGCTGGACCTCGCATCACTCTATTTGCGAATATCAAGGTCAGGATTATTTGTTCTATCACGATTCCGTTTTATCAAAAGGTATTACTCATTTACGTTCAGTAAAAATGACACCTTTACATTACAATCCCGATGGCACAATTCAAACCATCACTCCCTATCGCGATTAATCTTGGTGGATTCATCATGTATTTTACTGATGAATCCGCTAATCATTCAGTGATGATTTAACGTGTCCAATCTCTATCTGGTTTTCATTTGTCTACTGCTTGGATTATTGTTTCAACGGCTGAAACAATTTCCTGAAAATGCTGCATCTGTTTTAAATACCTATGTTATTTATGTAGCACTGCCTGCATTAATTTTGAATGAGCTTCCCAAAGCGGTTTTGGATCAGCGCGCGCTGATTCTGGTATTTATTGCCTGGGTAGTGATGACCTTCGCTGCCTGTATAACTTTCTTTACTGCAAAATATTTACGATGGTCTCGCCCGGTTACTGGCGCCATGTTATTAGTGGTGACTTTAGGAAATACCGGCTTTGTCGGTATTCCTTTAATCGAAGCACATTTAGGCGGTAGCGCGATTCCTTACGCAATTCTCTACGATCAATTCGGAACTTTTCTTGCACTTAATACTTTCGGTGTTTTAATTGCCAGCATTTATTCGGGCAGCAGCAAAAACATTAAATCGATTAGCCTTAACATTATTAAATTTCCACCTTTTGTTGCCTTGTGTTGCACCTTCGCACTCATGCCTTTTGGCTACCCACAATGGCTCTCAGACGTTTTACCTCGCCTCGCTTCAACTTTAGTTCCTGTAGTGATGGTCGCTGTAGGCTTGCAATGGAAATTACGACTCGAACGTGAGTATCTTGCCCCCATGGGCATCGCACTGATTTTTATTTTATTGCTACAACCTGCTTTCGCTTTAATCATCACCAAACTTTTCGGGCTGAATGGGTTAGCGGGCCACAGCATAGTCCTGGAAGCTGCAATGCCCGCAATGATCTCCGCTGGCGTATTAGCCACAGCGCATAATCTTGCACCGCGATTAGCTGCCTCAATAGTGGGATACAGTCTGGCCTTGTCACTGGCAACTGTGTGGATTTGGAGAATTCTGATTGCTTGATTGAATAAAAGTTAGACATGCTGATCCATTAAAAAAAAGCTGGCGAAAGCCAGCTTTTTATTTTTCCAGGATTAACTTTCTATTTTTTTGAAAGTTAGATTTTTTTGAAAGTTGGATTTTTTAGGGAACCGGATGTTTGATCAGAATATTATCGATATTAAAACCGGCTTGCAGTGCAGGAGAAACTTGTGTTGTATCAATCCGCAAAGCAACAAATTTTAAATCACTGCTATAAGTCATAGCTGACAAAGCAACAGAAATTTTATTCCAATCATCAGGGTTCATATTGGCAACGCTGAATGTTGAATTGGGAATATCCACCAGCGACCAATCATTGCGAATAAACATCAATGAGATCGTCATATTGCCATCAGCCACCAGTTCAGCAGGCGTGTAAATTTCCAGCGAGAGAGTCCCTGAACCAGAACAATTTGACAATGTAAATGGATCGAGCAATTCACCTGTTTGGTAATCCATAACATCCGATATTGCCAGAAGCCATAGGCGATTCATCACAGTCCAATCAGGTCTTGCGGTAACTGAGGGAATAACACCTTGAATCAAGTTCATTTGCTGATCAAAAGGTATTTCGCCATCAATTCCAAATATTGAAACACCCACACCACTCACGCCATTATTCCAGGGCTGATCGAAAAAATTCGAGTAACAAATAGTTTCCGGATTGGCAGGCGCATCACCTTTTACCCAACGAATATTGTCAACTTGATAATGTGCACCGGCTTGTTGCCCCCAAGTTGGCAACAACATAAAGCCCATTGAGACACGCTTGATATCCAGACCCCGATCAATCATTTCTGCCACAGAAAACTCATAAGTTTTCCATTCGTTAAGCACATCAGCACGAATAAATTTTGGCGTGCTGGTACAAGGCCAGGAACAATCAAGATCAAATTCCAAAGGTGCGTTAGTAGAACTATTAGCGATCACTTTTAAATCGAAAATAATTTTTCCGTTGGCATATTCACTCATATCCATAGCATTGGTTTGTGTATCAGGTACTCGAATGCGAACTGCACTGAAAAATTCCGGCGCACTTAGATATTCAATATCCAATACTTTATTGCGATCCACATCGCTCGATTGAACAATTGCAAATCGTGCACCACCACCTGCATTTCCGTCGGTATTTTCATAGGCAATGGAAGCATCCGCATAATTCTGTTCATAGGCAGAGACTGGTAACCATGGAGCACAGACTTCGTCAAAGAACAGGTCACCGGGACTGGATGTACAAGCCAATGCTTCAGGAGCAGATTTTTTTTCTACTACTTTGTATTTCACTTTAATGGTTGCAGGGCTACCCGCATATTGAGCAGTACAATTTTTATTTTTGCAGGCCTTTACGCTAACCAAGCCAATGTTTTTTCCCAAAGGTAAATTCTCTGCCAATTCCGGTTGAAGAATAATTTGTGCTGATGATTTACCAAGATTCGTCGCAGCTACAGATTTTATCAATGGTGTGTTTGACTCCACCTGAAAATACACTTTGCTGTGTGTGTTAACACTAGCAAATATCACAGCTCCTGCTGGCGCTGGCGCACCTACTTTGCTTTTAAACTTCACCTTATTGTGACTCAGTGTAAATTCATCTTTTTTATCAGCGAATGCATGCGTGGCAGTTGCCAATACCATTGCACACGCCACTATTACTTGATTTACCAACTTCATAATTTTCTCCAACAAGTTAATGTCCCATTCGTTCAGTTTTTTGTGCCAAATACCGATCTTCAATTAGTTACAAAAATCAGGTTTTCGAGTAATAGACACCCGATTTTCAGAACACCTCCACCCTAGCCCTCCCCCTCGGCAACTGTTCCTGCGTTGCTCTTATTTAAAAAGACCTCACCCTAACCCTCCCCTTCCCAGGGGAGGGGACAATTAAAAGTTGTCACACTTGAAATACAACGTACAATGCCCCAACTTGGTATAGGAACTGATTGTTTTTGATCAGCTTCTACACCAATCGGGGCCGATTTGGATTTGACGTTGGTGACAAAGTGCGCGGCGCATGTGGTGATGGCAGCAAATCACTTTAATCCAAAGCTGCACATGAATAGTCGCAAACGACGATTCTTACGCTCTAGCAGCCTAAGGGCTTGCTAGCGGTTTTTAGCAAGGTGCCAGTACCGCGTTAAAAACTGTCATATAGAACTGGATCGTCACAAAGCCCGCCTGGTGCCGCGTGATTAAATCTCTACAGGATCGCAATTATCGCCCTGTCCGTTGGGTAGGTAGTTGTTAAATCAGTTAACGGTTCTAAACATGTAGGACCAAAGATAGAGTGCTGGCGGACGGGGGTTCAAATCCCCCCGGCTCCACCATTTTTTATATAAAAATCAATAAGTTAAAATAATTTAATAATATTATGCCCACTTAATGCCTACAAGTGGTGGTTTTCAGGAAAGATTGCCAATGACCAAGACAATTGTGAGCACTGTTGCTTTTGAGTTAGGCTTTTCAGAGGGAATAAGCATGGATGAAATGTTCCACTGGATGGTGATCAAGGAGAAAACAGCTATCAAAGCTTCAGGCTGCTCCTGCCAAATCATTACTCAACTCCATGAAGGCTACATATTTGGCGCACTCATCGCCTATAAGGGAGATAGGAATTTTTTAACAACTCTTGAAGACGAAAAAGCCCTATCCATCAAACGGATTTCCTTAGCGGAAAATCAAAATAACACTCAAGCGTCAATTTTCTGTATTGAACCGACTTCAAAATCCGGTATGTTTTTCTCTTATCATGGAGGAGCATCTGCAACATCACTTGGTGCAATTCTCAAGAAAATTCATGATGGACTGAGACTATCAAAAATTAAAGAACTTAAAAAAGAGCCCGGTGGCGCGAAATCTAAGGAAGCATATAAGGGAGAGTTTTCACTAACAGTTAAGTACACACAGCTCGACATGGACAAGCTTCTGAATATGTACTCCGATGTTGATTCCATGGAGGTTACTTTAGGCCCGGCAATAGAACCAGAATCATTATTTAGACCGTTTTTAGGTTTAGCAAAGCAATTTAAAACTATTGTTAATCTTGAAGGTGGTCAATTGTCTGATGGAAAGCTGAACGCGGTTCGTAAATTCTATAATTCAATTGCTGAAAAAAAAGCAATAAAGTCATTCAAAGTCGCAGGACGCGGACTGATGGGGGAAAAACTAACTCAGAAACTTGGCGAAAACCTAGACCATTTTGGAACCATGTATCTAGACGATTACATTAGCTTGTTACCAAAAGACGAAGATGTCTGGGATGATTTTATACAATGTGAAGCAACAGCCTACCTACTCAACGTAATACGGAAAAATGTTGCAGTTATACCTAAGCCAAGGCCTGTATCAACTTGGAAACAGATGTTAAATGCAAAGGATTCACCCAACTCTCTGGAGAATTAAAATGGATATCGTTTCTTACCATGAGGAATTCAGAACCGCATTATTTACTTCCAGTCTCACACTTGGAACGTTTTTGTTTACGATGAAAACTTTCATTATTCAAACAATAAAAAAGGAAATTTATGACCACAAACTATACAAGGAAAGAATGGAAAACATTGCAAAACTCGCAGGAAAACCTACGGAGTACTACAAACCCCTAAAGCGTCTTTCACGACTTATTTTTTCTGCGATAGTATTAGCTTTGGTAAACGCATTTGTTCAAATATCACTTGGTTATGTAGGCTGTCCTATCACTGCAGGAATTTGCCTTGCATCTTCATTTATTTCTTGGCTTGTGTTTGGATTAGTACTGTTGCAGGTAGGTAACAATATGAGAGATATGCTTGATTTTGCAGAAGAGGATTCTCAGAATACAGAAAAAAAAGCTAAAGATCTAGAAACCAAATGACTATCGAAAAACCAATTATAGTTCCATTTTTAAAATGGGCTGGAGGGAAAAGATGGCTTGTGCACAAGCATGATCAAATTTTCCCTAAAAAATACAATCGATATATAGAACCATTTTTAGGAGGCGGTTCTGTATTTTTTCATCTGCAACCTAAAAAATCTTTATTAGGTGATTCAAACAAACATCTAATCATTACATATAAAGCCATAAAAAAAGACCATAAAAAATTAGTTAAACTACTTTCACATCACAATAAAAAACATAGTGATGACTATTATTACAAAATAAGATCTGAGAAGTATGAGGACATTATTAAGCAAGCCGCTCAATTTATTTATCTAAATAGAACCTGTTTCAACGGCATTTACAGAGTAAATCAATTCGGTGAATTCAACGTTCCCCGAGGAAGCAAAGATGCAGTGTTTTTGGAAACTGACGATTTCGAAGCTCTTTCAAAAATGCTTCAAAGAGCAACCCTTCTTTCTTGCGACTTTGAAGAGTTAATTGACAAAGCAGATGAAGGTGATTTAATTTTTGCAGATCCACCATATACCGTTCGCCACAATTTAAATGGATTCATTAAATATAATGAAAAACTATTCTCTTGGAGTGATCAAATAAGGCTTTCAAAAGCATTAAAGAGAGCAAGAAAACGTGGCGCACAAATAATATGTACGAATGCAAATCATGAATCAGTTCGAGACCTATATTCCGGTAAATTTTTCACACTAGAAACTGTAAGTCGTTATAGTTCAATTGCCGCTGCTACAGACAGCCGCAATCAATACGAAGAACTTTTAGCAACAACAAAAAACTTAAGGACACAATAATGAACGAAGCAAGCTTATCTAGTTTAATTAATACATCTTCCACACAAGGAAATCCTATTAATGCTCTTAGATCTTTTTTAGAAAAAGAAGAGAGATTTGAACAATCGCGAAATATTAAAGACATGCGCTTTGTTGGTTATGTTCTTGAACTAGGCTATGACACAGCAAAAATAATAACTAGCGATCCCTACAAGTTGGCGGTTGGGGGAATTCCACGCGGATCATTTCTAATAATGGCTCCAAATAATCCTGGCGACTTACCGCCACATTTTACGTTGCTAAGAGTTACTGGAGTTTCACCGACCCCATTAAGTAATCAAGTACAACAGACATATTTTGAGTTACATAAAAAATCTATGCCTGAATTGGATGTTTGGACCCAAAGTGAACTTCAGTGGGGAGCACTCGATTGTGATGTATTGGGAATGTTTTATGCAAATCCTGAAAACATGAATAAGCTAGCTTTCTCCGGGGATGTCAACAATGTTGTGAGCGCCCATAGGTATAAAGTCTATTCACCTGATGCAGAACTTTTAAAGTTGATTGTGAATGGAACCGTTAAGCCGGAATCTCAATTTGAGATTGGCGCCCTACGCACAATGGAGTGTGGATTGCGATCAGGAGAGAATAAAGATCAAACGTTAGTTAATATATCTCTATTGGACTTTAAGGGCTGTCGAACGGCAATGTTTGGAAAGACCAGACTTGGTAAATCCAATGTAGTAAAACTTATTGCACAAGGAATGTTAGAAGCCACAAAAGTAGATAATAGCGTTGGCCAAATCATTTTTGATATCAATGGCGAATATGCCAATGATAACCCTCAAGATGGCAATACCTCTATTAGATCAGCATATGAAAATAGGTGTTGTGTGTACGCGTTAACTGAGCGGACAGAAACGCCATCAAAACCTTTAAGATTAAATTTTTATGAAGATCCAAGCGCATGTATTGAAATTATTGCCTCGATGTTAAGTCAAGATAACCAGTCATCTAATTATATAAAAGCCTTTGCTTCAGTAAAGTTACCAACAATTGAATTTATCTCAAGTCTTGGTTACGGAGAAAAAGATCGACCGATTAGAAAAATACAAATGTATTGGGCAATTTTAAGAAAAGCAGGATATCAAGCAGATGAAAGTAGACTAAAATCTTTAGGATTAACATCAAAAAATGCTAAGCATTTTGATCCACATTTTAATCAGGGGATTAGAGAGAAAATATACGGCACAAAAATACCTCAAAATCCAACAACGCTTGATGAGCTTTTAAATGAATTTGAAGAAATTGGAAGGTATATTAACGAAAAAGGTGCAACCGAATTAAAGTCAACCAGTGGGAATGCACTTTTTGATGCAGACGACTTGGCTCTATTAGGATTCCTTAGACCAGCTTCTGGTTCTGGACCATCAATTCTACGATCCTACATGCAATACCACCATCCCCAAGCTAGCAATTTCATAAATGAAATACTTGAATTATTGGACAATGGAAAAACAGTTATTCTTGATCTTGGAAACGCTACAGATAGTGTACGACGCTATTTTGCAGATATGCTTTCTAGATCTGTCTTTTCCCATCAAGAAAGGAAGTTCGTAAGCAGTCAATTAGGCAATAAATTTGTGCAACTATATTTTGAAGAAGCGCATAATTTATTTCCACCGGAATCAAAAGATTTAACTGGAGTATATGCTCGCTTCGCGAAAGAAGGAGCGAAATTTCATATAGGAATGGTGTATTCAACTCAGTCACCCTCAACAATTAATAAAGATCTTTTAGCACAAACCGAAAATTTCTTTGTAGGCCATTTATCAAGTCAGGATGAAGCCAGATCTTTATCCAGGGTTCAAGTAGCATTTGCAGGTATAGAGCAAGATATCCTTCGGGCAAAAACACCGGGATACATGCGAATGTTGACTTTGTCAAATCGATTTGTGATTCCTGTACAAGCTCACAAGTTCGAAGTTTCTATAAAAAAATAATAATACAAGGAATAATTTCATATGCCATATCAATCTTCGACAAGATTACCCGGTGAAACAGCATCTAAACTTGGCCATTTAACAGTTATCAAAAGCAATTGGGTGAGGTCACTTATTTCTGATTTTGAAAGTGTGAACCAACCTAATTCTGATAACAGTAAAACTGCTTGGCAAGAATTTACGAACGATGCAGAACCATTAAATTCAATATGGGCTACAGATGGTTCATTTGTATCAATAAAAACTGGAGGAAACCCTCCCAAAGAAGTTTCTTTCGTTAAAACTGCTTTACTGACAGTCGATAAAACGAGATTGGACGCTATCGATAAAGAACATCCGCATCCTTTACTACTTCAAGACATTATGAAAGACAGTGCTATTTTCCATGCAACTGTTTTTCCATTAAAAAATGTCAGAACTCCCCTTGGCTCAAATTACGATGCGATAAGACATATAATTAATGACTCAATGAAAATTGATCAAGATGGCGCATTCTATGAAACACTGAAATGGATTACTTATAGAAAGTGGAGCGGTAAAAAATCGTCATCGCCAGCTTTTAATTGTCCTCATTGCGATAATAAAATTGAAAACGGGTTTTCATACGATTCAGATGATGGAAACTGCCCTAATTCAGATTGTGGAAAGAAAATTTTTCTAACTGACATGATTGGTTTTCACCTAGACATGGATGAAAATAGCGCTCCAGATTCAGTAGTGTCCGCTTACATGCTTATTATGGAGCATTTAATGCTATTAACTGCAATTCGTATACTTTGGACCCATAGCGACAAAAATATACTAAGCAATACTCTATTCATCAAAGATGGGCCATTGACGCTACGAAGCCAGTATTCAAAATTGGTTCCTCCAATTCGTGAGTTTTTCCAATATGCAAAAGAAAATAATCGTCCTATATATATAATTGGTCAAGAAAAGTCTGGTGCATTTTTTGATCATCTTCAAACAATAGCAAAGTTTCCAAAGCCACATACACATGACGAAAATCTGTCTTATGCAGTCTTATCACATGATTACGTACGCAGAGAAGTATATAGATCACCTGATTTGACCAATCCTTATGGCAGCAGAACTAACTGGGGAGAAAAATTATATATAAAATTAGATCCAAGCACTTACTTTGTAATTAGTGTTCCAACTGGAGACTATAATCCTGCAACTAATTTTCCAATCGCTTCAGATATTATTGGCTTAGATAGAATTTTAGCTACTTTATCAGGACTAATAAGCAGAAAATTCGAAGGGGCACTTTTTCCTATTGAACTTGCTAATGGAATTGCATCAATGTCTAGTTACCCTTCGGCAAAAATTCTTGAACGATTTACAGAAACTCATAGTCGGTAGCGCGAATATTTAACGTCAAGCGTTGAGGTATTTTTGAATATTTATCTTTACTAGAAGATGCATCGTAATTTTTTGAGATTAACTCCTGGTTGCTTTGGCTTTGTTGGTGGCAGAGAGCAAACCGATCAAAAAGAATTAAGGATTAGTTTGGTTGAGCATTTTATTTATTTGAAAGATGAATGATTGGAAGTGCGTAATATTTTCGAACCATTTTGAGTGATGCACCCCCAAGTAACCCCCCAAGTAGAACAACTCTTAAATATTCTAAAAGGTGATATGACGCGTGATGATTTACTCGTTGTATTAGGCTATCGATGAACCTGGAAGAGCTTTGGTTTTGCTGAAATTGTTATCGAATAATTCATTGTCATTCTGAAATCGAAACAGACCACACAAAATTCCGTAACTCACTTACTAAAAGCTTGACAGCAAAACTGGATATTCATACAGTACTTTGGTTTTCAATTTCCCCAAAGACACGCAACAAGGACCTACCAATATGAGCCAAATACAACTCTTCAAATCCAATGATGGAAGTGTCTCGCTTGAGGTATCACTCAACAATGATACGGTTTGGCTGACGCAGGCGCAGATGGCCATGCTTTTCGATACATCCACAGACAACGTTGGCCTGCACCTAAAAAATATCTTCCAAGAGGAAGAACTTGAAGAAACTGCAACTACCGAGGAATTCTCGGTAGTTCGGGAGGAAGGAAAACGGAAGGTTCAGCGGCAACTTAAACACTACAATCTGGATGCCATTATCTCAGTGGGTTACAGAGTAAGTTCAAAGCGCGCAACCCAATTCCGCCAATGGGCTACCCAAACCCTGAAGCAACATCTGGTTCAAGGCTACACCCTCAATCAAAAGCGCCTGAAAGAGCGCGGAATTGAGTTTGAGCAGGTGCTTAGTTTGTTATCCCAAACGCTGGCGAATCAATCTTTGGTCAACCCTGAAGGTGCAGCTGTTGTGAGTGTCATTCATGACTACGCGCGCAGTTGGAGTTTGTTGCAGGGATATGACGAGCAATCATTGGGTGATAAAAATTCAAAACAGCGGGATATGGTCGCGTTGGATTTCGCTATGGCGTCGAGCATTTAATTAACGACAACACTCTGGTTGCTTTGGTGGCAGAAAGTAAGCCCGATCAAAAAGAATTAATGATTCGCTTGGTCGAGCATTTTATTTTGTTGAAAGATGAATAATTGAAATTGCCATTATGTTGTAATACGCAGGTATATATTGACAACTACCTACATATTGCAACAATATGTCGATATGAAAGACTCATATGAATCCATTTTGAATCTCGCTAATGGTGGGCTTATTCGCTCGCGAGACCTCAAGGCGCTAGGCATACCCAGTGTTGCTCTTACTCGACTGGTTCGTCGGGGGTTGCTGACACATATAGGGCGAGGTCTTTATGCCCATCCGAACCGAGCCGCTTCAGAGCATGCAAGTCTGGCAGAGGTGAGCAGTCAATACCCTCAGGCCATAATCTGTTTGTTGTCAGCACTGCGAATACACGATGTCACTACTCAAGCACCGTTTGAAGTTTGGCTTGCCATTCCCAATAAAGCTCGTGCGCCGAAGATGGATTATCCCCCACTGCGAACCCTGCGCTTTTCAGGCGATGCACTTATCGAGGGAATTGAAGAGCTGCAAGTTGATGGAGTCACCCTACGCGTAACCAATCTAGCTCGAACTGTCGCAGACTGTTTCAAGTTTCGTAACAAGATCGGCCTTGATGTTGCGCTGGAAGCATTGCAAGAATCCTGGCGAAGCAAGCGAGTCACCATGGATGAACTTTGGCGCTATGCAAAACTCTGCCGTGTGGCAAATGTAATGCGACCCTATTTGGAAAGTTTGTCATGAGACTTGTTGCGAGGAATGGAAAGTGAACGAGCGAAATATAGCAGCATCAGTGCGAGCACGATTACTCAATCATGCTCGTGAAACCAAACAGGATTTCAATCTGATTCTCACACGTTATGCGATTGAAAGGCTTCTTTATCGAATCAGTATTTCAACTTATAGAAATCAATTTCTACTCAAAGGTGCCTTGCTTTTTGATCTATGGTTCGACATACCGCATCGCCCAACACGAGATGCAGACTTTTTAGGATTTGGTTCAGCTGAACTGCCCGACATAGAAAATATTTTTAGAAAAATCTGTACGATAGAAACGCATGACGGTGTGATTTTTCAACAAGAATCGGTAACAGCATCTGAAATTCGAAAAGATGCAAATTATTCCGGTGTACGCGTTATGTTGATTAGCCTTATTGACAGGGCGCGCAGCCAAATCCAAATTGATATTGGTTTTGGCGATGCCGTATATCCAGATCCGGAAGAAGCTGACTACCCTGTGATGATCAAAGAATTCAAAGCACCTAAACTTCAAGTCTACCCTCGCTACACAGTGGTCGCCGAAAAATTGGAAGCTTTAACAACCTTGGGTATCGCAAATAGTCGCATGAAAGATTTTTTTGATTTGTGGGTATTAGCTCAACACACCGAATTTGATGGTGACACACTTCGAAAATCTGTTCGCGCTACTTTTGATCGACGCAAAACTACATTAACGGGAGAAACTCCCTTCGGCCTCACTGAAGCATTTTCTCAGGACGCACAAAAAAGAATTCAATGGAGTGCATTTTTGAGAAAGAATCGATTGGACCCTCAAGATTTGACTGAAGTTGTTTCAGCAATCAATCGATTTTTATTACCTGTTATCAAGGCAGCTAGCACCAATACAACATTTAAGGGCTACTGGAAAGCTGGTGAGGAGTGGCTGAGCTCCCACCCCCCAAGACATTGACAACAAGGAGTTACCGATATGAGTCGAAATCAAATACAGCACGCTGATCAAAACGAATTAATAATTCGTTTTGATCAGCATTTTTTTATTGAAAGACGACTAAAAAAAATTCAACCCCCCTTCCGACTATTCCTCGCAATATCAATATCCGCTTTGACCTGATCGCGAATAAGTGCCCAGTGAAAAAGATTATTTTTATTTTCGTCGTATGAAATGTGGTTGTAGTGAGTGAGTGGCATGTCGCGGTAAATGGGGCGGGTGATTTTGATTACTTCATCCCAATAGGCCAAAGCTTTTTCCAAATGCTCGATAGCTTTTTGCTGTTGTTGTGGGTCGCCAGTCAACCGAAATTGTTTAAGTGCCATGCCGCCTTTTATTTTTTCAGATAAGTGCAAACCTAAATTTGCCCAGGTTTTTATATCCGCTACTTCGTACATCAGGCTCGCGTTATCTTGAGTGTCGATTGCGCTGACTAATTTCAGTGCTTGAAGGTTATCGCGTTCCAACAAGTCGGCTAGTTTGGGTGGTGTCATTTTTTCGGATGTAAAAGTTTCGCCTGCCAGTGTTTTATTCACATAATCGCCGACTGATACATAATCACTTGCCATAGTCGGTTGATTGATGAGTCGATCAACCGAAATATATTTTGTAGTGTCGCCTTGCAATGCTAAAAAGCCTTCGCTGTATAGCGTGAAATCCCATGTGGAATCGTACAAAGACGCCAAACGCAATTGCGTGTTTGAAGCCAATGCATAAGCTTTTAATAAATTATCGCCATTGGAACCAAAGCGACGATTAAATTCGGCTTGGAAAACACTGTCGGGTGTTTTGGCATCGTAAAGTAAACGGCCCCAAAGTTTGTAGAATAACCATTGACGTTGGAAGGCCCATTTCCAATCGACATGTTCTTTAGTTGCAGTGAAATAATCCAGTGCGGGAATATAAGTTTCTGAGCCAATAAAATAGCCGCCGACATAATTTGCCTGGCCGTTTAACTCAATATGTTTACGAATAAAATCCGGTACGCCCCAACGCAACGCAAAAAAATCTTCATTGCGAACTTGCCACACCACTTTGTAATTTTTTGGTTGCGGAACGAAATAAGTATCGCCCAATTTTCCGCCGTGGACTTTTTCGAGTTTGGGCGTGGAATGGCCGTGCGACCAATTGAATTTCATCTCAACCCAAATCGGCCCTGCAAAGCGGTCTTCCAATTTTTCCATAGCTGCGCGAGTCACTTGCTCAACATTTTTGCTCACGCCTGGCTCTGAAGATAAACCGGACGAAAAAGGTACGCGATGAATCAGTTTGACCGGGCGTTTCGCTTCCAGCATACCCGCAATTAACACATCGTCCATCCACTCTTGACGTTCTAGCGGCGTCATTTCTGCCATGCCTTCACCGTGCGAAATACCGATGCCATCAAGATCCGGATATTCTTCAAGCGTTTGACGAACGCTTTCACGCAGATAGCGACGCACAATTTCTGAAGTGTCACCCGGAACAAAATAATGCGGATAAAAATTTTGTTTGGCGACGCCGTGTGCATCTGAAAATTCTTTACTGACAAAAATACTCCAGTGGACTATGTAGGTATCCAATCCGCGCTCTTTCGCCATTTTAAAAATACCGCGATAGAGTTTTTGCCACTCGACCATTTCTTTTTCAGACCAAGGACTAGCCTCGGGGAAATTTTTTGGCATCACCATAAAAGTGTAAGGATTTAAATTCCACAAACTGACCACATTGAAACGATTTTCAACCATCATGTCTAAAAAGGCTTCCCAATATTTCAGGTCGCGGACGGTTTGTGTGTGCTGTGTCAGTGCAGTGCTGGGCCGGTAAGTTTCCCAAGGCAAATTAAATTTGATGCCGCGAAATTCCAATTGCGGTGATTGATTGTCGGCAAGAATTTTTCCGATGGCTGTGTTATTGCGCAACTGTTCGGCTAAAGCCAATGCACCGTAGATCATGCCGCGATTATCACCACCCAGCACCGTGATAATTTTACCTTGCGGGATAATCGAAAAGGCTTCAGGTTTCAATCGCTCGGGATGAGTCCCGATGCTAATCAAATAATCATAACCCTTATGTTGTTTCTGTAATTTGTGGCCTTGATTCGTCAGTGCTTCGCCGACTTTTCGCGCAGCGTAACTCGCTTGAGGTGAGGATTCATCGTAAATCAGAGCAACCTTTTCTGCCCATGCATTATTGATAAAGCTGAAAGCAAGAAGAATCATCAGAAAGGATTTTATTGTCATATTTTCCTCGGGTGTAAAAATCACGTGCGGGAAGTATAAGGTTCAGAAAAAACACAAGTGCCTGACTTTACAAAATAAAACAAGCCATTTCAAAATTGGGCCCGAAACAAATACCCCATCCCCAAAAATAAAGGTAACCTCCATCTATCCCCATCAACTCAATAACCATCAACGAATCAGGAGCTCACCATGACACGCAAAACAGCAAATGACTTTCATCCTGAAGTGCTTAAACTATTTGATGGTTATGTACACGGACAAGTTTCGCGGCGCGATTTTTTGTTGGGTGCAGGTCGTTATGCCGCACTCACCGGAGTCACCGCCAGCGGATTATTGGCAGCACTGAGTCCGCAATTTGCAGAAGCACAACAAGTGAAGCCGGATGATAGCCGCATCAATGCCAAATATATCGAATTAGATTCACCGCAAGGCAACGGCAAAATTCGCGGCTACCTGGTCACCCCGGCCAAGATCACTGAAAAACTTCCAACGGTTTTGGTTGTTCATGAAAACCGCGGATTAAATCCGCATATTGAAGACATAGCCCGTCGCGTTGCGCTGGATAATTTCATCGCCTTCGCTCCCGATGCGCTCTACTCACTCGGCGGTTACCCCAGCGATGAAGATAAAGCGCGCGAATTATTTCAACAACTCGATCAAACCAAAACACAAGAAGACTTCGTCGTCAGCGCCCAGTATTTGAAAAAAATAACTGACGGCAATGGCAAAGTCGGCGTGGTTGGATTTTGCTACGGCGGTGGCATCGCAAATTATCTTGCCACTCGCCTGACAGATTTAAACGCCGCCGTCCCCTTCTACGGCCGTCAACCCGAAACCGCCTTGGTCGCCAATATCAAAGCCCCTTTATTAATACACTACGCCGGTGCCGATGAACGCACCAACGCAGGCTGGCCTGCTTATGAAGCAGCACTCAAAGCAGCGAAAATAAACTATCAAACCTTTATCTACGAGAACACCCAACACGGATTCAACAACGACACCACACCCCGCTACGACGAAAAAGCTGCTGCACTCGCATGGAAACGAACCATTGACTTTTTTAATGAAACATTGAGGAAATAAAAATTAGTTGGAGATGCAGGAAATGCAGGAGGTAGAGCGATGCAAGAAGCCAGAGTTAATAGTTGCCGAAAAGGAACATAGAAGCGCCCACGACCTGTCCTCACCAAGCTTCAAATGTTATATTGCGCCCAGTCGAAACGTCTAAGACCAATAAAATTCAAGAGTGAGCGCGACATAGATGGATAAAAAGCAACTCTCAGAACGCGACATTTGTAGCAAATTCATTACTCCCGCAATAACCCAAGCTGGTTGGGATATTCAAACTCAAGTACGTGAAGAACTTACGTTCACTGCCGGTCGTGTAATTGTGCGCGGACGATTGCACTCTCGCGGCGAGAAACGCCGAGCCGATTATGTTCTCTACCATCAAGCTAACCAACCCATAGCTGTTATCGAAGCCAAAGACAACAAACACGCCATAGGCGCAGGCATGCAGCAAGCATTGGCATACAGTGATGCTCTTGATACGCCCTTTGTGTTTTCAAGTAATGGTGATGGCTTTTTATTTCATGATAAAACCCGCACAGGTGCACAACTCGAAACCGAATTAACCCTTGATCAATTTCCGTCTCCCGCTGAATTGTGGCAGCGCTACTGTCAATGGAAAGAGTTAACTCCTGAAGCTGCTTCGGTAACTGAAAGCCCTTACTATGATGATGGTCGTGGCCGAACACCGCGTTATTACCAAATGAATGCCATCAACCGCACCGTTGAGGCTGTAGCACAAGGACAAGATCGAATTCTTTTAGTCATGGCGACTGGTACGGGCAAAACCTACACAGCGTTTCAAATTATTTGGCGTTTGTGGAAATCCAAACAGAAAAAACGAATTTTATTTTTAGCAGATCGCAATATTTTGATTAATCAAACCATGGTAGGCGACTTCCGTCCGTTCGGCCCCGCTATGGCCAAACTTTCACCTAATGCTGCGGGAATGGAACGTGATGGAGTATCACAAGATCTCACTCTTGCTATTCAAAAAAGCACCAAGAAAGTTAACAAACAATATGAAATTTATTTAGGTTTATACCAAGCACTAAGCGGCACTGAAGAAGTTCGAAATGTCTACAAACAATTCTCAGAAGATTTTTTCGATTTAATTGTCATTGACGAGTGCCACAGAGGCAGCGCAAAAGAAGATTCCGCATGGCGAGATATTCTCACTTATTTTAAAAATGCTACTCAAATTGGTTTAACAGCAACCCCAAAAGAAACCAAAGATACAAGTAACATCGATTACTTTGGTGAACCCATTTATACCTATTCACTCAAACAAGGTATCGATGATGGTTTTCTCGCACCTTACAAAGTTGTGCGTGTAGATTTTGATGTGGACTTACAAGGCTGGCGACCGAAAGCCGGGCAAAAAGATAAATACGGCAACCTGATTGAAGACCGTATTTACAATCAAAAAGATATTGATAAAAACATAGTCTTTGATGAGCGCACGCAATTAGTCGCCATGAAAGTGACCGAGTATTTACAAAAAACCGGTGAGTTTCAAAAAACTATCGTCTTCTGTGATGACATAGACCACGCCGAACGCATGCGACAAGCCTTGGTAAATTTAAATCCCGAGCGTGTGCAGGAAAATCGCCGTTATGTAATGCGCATTACCGGCGATAACGACGAAGGGAAGAATGAATTAGATAATTTCATTAATCCGGAATCCAAATATCCGGTTATTGCAACTACCAGTAAATTGATGACGACAGGTGTGGATGCAAAAACTTGCAAATTAATTGTATTGGATCAACGTATTCAATCCATGACTGAGTTTAAACAAATCATTGGTCGCGGCACGCGTATTGATGAAGATTATGATAAGCATTGGTTCACCATTTTAGATTTCAAAAAAGCCACTGAATTATTTGCAGACCCAAGTTTCGATGGCGACCCGGTTCAGGTGTACAGCCCAACACCAGAAGACACAACAGTGCCGCCCGATGAAATACCAGACGTACAGTTTAAAACTGAAGAAGATGAATCGGACTACCCATTGCATGAAGGCGGTGAAGATTCTGGCCTAGGCGGCATAAGTGAGCCGCCTAAAAAATATGTAGTTAGCGGTGTGAATGTCAAAGTCATTGATGAACGCGTTCAATACCTCGATAGCAATGGCAAATTAATTACTGAATCGCTAACAGATTACACACGTATTTGCGTGACTAAACAATTTGCAACTCTCAATGAGTTTTTACGCAAGTGGAGTGATGCAGAACAGAAAAAAGCCATTATTGGAGAGTTGGCAGCACAAGGCGTGTTGTGGGACGACTTGCAAGCCGATGTGAGCAAAAAACTCGGGTACGAATTAGATGCTTTCGATTTAATTGCACATATTGTTTTCGGCCAACCACCGCTCTCGCGTGCAGAGCGAGCGAATAATGTGAAAAAACGCAACTACTTCACTAAGTACCAAGGGGCAGCCAAACAAGTCATTGAAGGCTTGCTAGAAAAATATGCCGACACCGGCGTAGAGCACATTGAAAACACCAACATTCTAAAACTTCCACCCTTTGATCAATTAGGTGCGCCTATGGAATTGATTAATGCCTTTGGCGGCAAACCTCAATATTTACACGCCGTAAAAGAATTAGAAGATCAACTTTATTTGCCACCCGAATCAGCTTAAATATTTTTAGTCACACATTTTTATTTATTTTATTAAGGTTTACTCATGTCCATCAGCTCTACCATTAAATCCATTCAAGACATTATGCGTAAAGACGTAGGTGTCGACGGCGACGCCCAGCGTATTGGCCAGTTAGTTTGGATGCTATTTTTAAAAATTTACGACGATAAAGAACAAGAATGGGAAATGTTTGATGATGATTACAAATCCCCTATTCCAAAATATATGCGCTGGCGCACTTGGGCGGCAGACCCTGAAGGCATTACCGGCGATGAATTAAAAACTTTTATCGACAATACGCTATTCCCCGGCCTGCAAGAATTAAAAGCAAAAGCAGGCGATGAACGAGCACTGGTTATTCGCAGCGTATTTGAAGATGCCTACAACTACATGAAGTCCGGCCACTTGATTCGTCAGGTGATTAATAAAATTCAGGAAGGTGTGGATTTTAATAAAGCACAGGAGCGCCACGAATTCGGCAATATGTATGAGCAGATCCTGCGTGATTTGCAAAACGCAGGTAACGCGGGTGAATTTTATACCCCCCGTGCCGTTACCGAATTTATGGTGCAAATGACTGATCCACAATTAGAAGAAACCGTGATGGACCCCGCTTGCGGTACAGGTGGTTTTTTAACTTGTACTATCGAATACAAACGCAAGCATTATGTAAAAACCTCAGACGATGAAAAAATTCTGCAAGCGAGTATTCACGGCGTAGAAAAAAAACCACTACCGCATTTACTCGCTACAACTAATATGATTTTGCACGGCATAGAAGTTCCCAGCCAAATTATTCACGACAACACCTTAGCTCGCCCGCTGAGAGATTGGGGCCCCAAAGAACGTAAAGATATCATCATCGCCAACCCGCCCTTTGGCGGCATGGAAGAAGACGGCATAGAATCAAACTTTCCCGCAAGTTTTCGCACCCGCGAAACAGCCGATTTATTTATGACGTTATTTATTCATTTACTCAAAGACGGTGGCCGTGCCGCCGTTGTATTGCCCGATGGATTTTTATTTGGCGAGGGTATGAAAACCCGCTTAAAAGAACACCTGCTCACCGAATGTAATTTGCACACCATTGTACGTTTACCCAATTCAGTGTTCGCACCTTACACCGGCATTAAAACCAATATTTTATTTTTTGAAAAAGGTAAACCGACTAAAGAAGTTTGGTATTACGAAGTACCACTGCCAGCCGGTGTAAAAGCGTTTAATAAAACCAAACCCATGAAGCTGGAAGACTTTTCCGGTTGCATAGAATGGTGGGGCGAAGGCAAAAAGAATTCCGTAAAAGCTAAACGCAAAAACCGTGTGGAGAATGAACAAGCCTGGAAAGTTAGCATTGAGGATATTGTTGCACGCAACTACAACCTGGATATTAAAAACCCTCACGTGGGTGAACAAATCAGCCATGATCCAGATGAGCTATTGGCAACTTACTCAGATCAAAAGGAGCAAATTCAAAAGTTGCGTGATCAACTTAAATCCATTTTAAGTGCGGCATTAATGGGGAAAGAGTAATGACCGCACAACAAATCATTACCGAGCATTTAGATATTTGGACGGCCGCCCATAAAACCCGAAGCATCGCAGGGCGTGGTAGTAATAATAAATTAAATCTGCACGGCATTAAAAAGTTACGTGAGTTGATTTTGGAACTAGCCGTGCGTGGAAAATTAGTTCCGCAAGATGCAAATGATGAGCCTGCGATTGAACTGCTAATAAAAATTTCGGCTGAAAAAAATCAGTTGATAAAAGATGGGAAAATTAAGAAGGCTAAAGCTGATATTGATACAAGTGAGAGTGACAAGCCGTTCGACATACCAAACAACTGGCAATGGTCAAAGCTAAGTGATATCTCAATAATTAATCCACGCAATACTGCCGAAGATGAATTGGACGCATCATTTGTACCTATGACGTTAATTGATTCACGATTTGATGGTGGGCATGAACAAGAGTTAAGACAGTGGAAAGAGATAAAGCAAGGGTTCACTCATTTTGCTGAAGGTGACATTGGTGTAGCAAAAATAACTCCTTGTTTTGAAAACAGTAAAGCATGTGTATTTAAAAATCTTGCTAATAATATTGGCGCAGGAACAACAGAGCTTCATATTGTTCGACCAATCAATAACACGTTAAATCCTCGCTATGTTTTGGCCTGTTTAAAGTCACCATCGTTCTTACTTGTTGGTGAGACAAAAATGACTGGAACCGCAGGACAAAAAAGATTGCCGAAAGATTTTCTTGAAGCTTATCCGTTTGCACTTCCCCCTCTCGCTGAACAACACCGCATAGTCGCCAAAGTCGATAAACTAATGGCCTTCTGTGATCAACTAGAACAAACCCAAAGCGACAATATCGCCGCACACGCACAATTGGCAGAAGCACTGCTCGCCACATTAACCAACAGTAGCGACCACAATAAATTACAACATAACCGGCAACGCATAGCCGAACACTTCGACACACTATTCACCACCGAACACAGCATCGACCAACTCAAACAAACCATTTTGCAATTAGCCGTCATGGGTAAGCTTGTTCCACAAAACCCCAACGACGAACCCGCCAGCGAACTCCTCAAAAAAATCGCCGCCGAAAAAACACTGTTGATTAAAGAAGGGAAAATCAAAAAAGGAAAACCGCTGCCAGAAATTACGGAGGAGGAAAAGCCGTTTGAGTTGCCGAGGGGGTGGGAGTTTGTGCGAATGGGATTGTTTTCAATATTGAAAGGTGGATTTGCATATCAAAGTTCAAAGTTTTCTGACTCTGGTGAGTACCAAGTAATACGCATGGGAAATATTCGCCCAGATTATTTACGCATAAATGAAAAAGCTGTTTTTATCAAAAGTGAATATGCATCAGCGACCACCGATTATAAGTTAGAGGCGGATGATATTTTGCTGACCATGACAGGCACGAAAAATAAAAGGGACTACCTTTATTCGGTTGTTATCAATGCTGAGCACTTAAATGATCGACAGCTATATATAAATCAACGCTTGTGTGCGGTAAAAGCGCCAAGAGTAAATATTAAATTTTTATCTTTATGTTTAAAAAACGACACACTATTAGATGCTATTTTTGCTAAATCTACTGGAACTGCAAATCAAGCTAATATTGGTATGGAAGCGATTGCATGTTGGGTAGTTCCTTTGGCGCCATTAGAAGAACAACACCGCATAGTCGCCAAAGTCGATGAACTCATGGCTCTCTGCGACACATTAAAAACTAACATTCAAAATGCGCAAACTACTCAGCTGGCGTTGGCGGATGTTTTGGTTGAAAAGGCGGTGGAGTAGAAAATATAAAGTGATCTCTTCGTTATTTTTTAAATTTTTGAGTGTAAAGGTGATTAATTGGCCATCATAAAAGTCGGTAAGATCCGCAGCCTAACTGAAATTGAGCAGGTTATTTCAGAAATCGAAAGTGCGAGTGACGATGACAGATTTGTATTTTCAGTTGATAGCTTAATTGCTCGACATGGTCCTATGTACGATGCATCAAGATTGCAGTTGGTGGTGACGCTTGCTCGTCATAGATTGCAGTCCAATTATCTCGATGTTCATCCTAAATCTTCTCGGGATTCAGTACTTGAGGGGCTATGTAGTTATTCGCCGGGAATTGCGGCTATACGCCTAAGCCGTGGAATTCGAATAGACAAAATTGAAGTTGATCGCAGAGAAGCATTAAGTGCAGCTACTGAGAAAATGCAAGCCACTGATGCAGAAAAATATAGTAAGGTGATTCAGGGCAGAAGTTTAGATTTAATTTGCGTTTCGGGTTCTAAAGTTCAATATTTGCGTCAGCTTTTCATTGCAGCTGGAATCGTGAAAGAATCCGAAGACATGAAAAAAACAATGCGAGATCTTGTTGGTTTTGTTGGTCAACGGAGTAAGGATAAAATACCAAACTCACTCGTTAACGCACTTGGGGTGTTCTCAAGCGAATTGATGCAGAACACACAAGAGCATGCAGTTACAAATCATGCTGGAAAACCTTATATCGGTCACGTCGAAGGAATGATCTTTGGTTGGACACGTTATACCGCAGACCTATTTGCTAAAGATTTTTCTGGAAACTCTAGTTTGCAAGATTACTGGGCAATTGAAGCTGGTAAGACGGAGAACGGTGTGACTAGCCTGCGAGCATTTGAAGTGAGTTACTTTGATTCAGGACCAGGATTAGTTAGTCGATTTAAGAGCACTCCAATCACAGAAATGACGATTGAAAAAGAACGGGAATATTTTCTTGAATGCCTCAAACACAAAGCCACATCCAAGCATGAAGACGCCGCGGGTGAAGGGCTTCCGTTAGTACTTGGCGAGCTAAAGAAAGTAGGAGGGCTGATACGCATTCGCTCTGGACGACTTTCTATGTTTAATGTTTTTAAGCAGGGGGGTATTGAACGCAACATCTTTAATTTCGAAGACTGGTCTGATTCACCTCTAGCTGCTGTTGAGGGCGCAGTAATATCCATTATCGTCCCACTGAGGAGAGAATAATGGAAAGATTCTACTTGTGGCACAACCTCAATCATCATCCAGATTACGGAACATTCGAAACTCTTAGCATTTGTTACAACAAGTGCTTGTTGGATGTTGACAATGTGTACCATGACATCGAAAAAGCACTAAAGTCTCGCGCTCAACTACCTGATTGCGTCTACATAATTGGTAACAGTAGCCAATATGCTATTTACAAAGAAGCGTGGGAATCTGACGGGACCGGCAAAAATTCCATGTTAATGCGAGGTGGTAAGCACGGTATTGATTTTGTTAAGCAATACGTTTTTCTTGAGTGGAAAGAAATCAATTTTATAAAGCACTCACTAAATTCGCATGCTGATGTTTTTGAATGTAGTTACAAATCACTTCTATCAAATGGTATTTACTCTTTACTAGAAAAGAATAACGCAATCCATCAAGCGCCTTCTGGTCATAACTTTAGGCACTCCTCAGGCACTATAAATAATTTGTTTATTCAAGCTAGAGATATTGCTTGCGATGAAGCTCAACTATTTGTTGTGGGTTACGCTCTCGCGTCGAGGTTTGGAGTTAAGCTTCGTGAAGCAAAAAAAATGTTTATCGATACCATGGGTATCTATGCATATGTAAAGAACGCATTGGATATTTGTGGCGGACAGGCTGAGATCCTCAGTTTTCATTCCTACGATCAACTTAAAACACTCATGCCCCCGAGTGTGCCATACCTTTGCGTTGTCTCAGCTTCCACGTCAGGTGGAATGGCGAGGACAATGGTGGAACGACAATTTGCAGCAGATCAGATAACAACGATTATTGATATAACATCGACTGATCGTTGTGGAGATGTAGTAGTTCCGCTTGACTCTATGAATCTACATTTTCTTGATTTAACAGTCAGTGACGGTACACTCATTGAAATCATTGGTGAGAATTTTACTTCGAAAGCAAAACCCCCTCGGCCAGTAGTTATTGGGTTGCCGCATGTTCCTGATGCATTGAAACATATGCACGAAAATTTTGAATTTTGGAATAAAGAGTTTAATTCAGTTGTAGAGGGTAGGTCCAAGCTACTTCAAATGGATGTGAAACCAATCTTAAAAGATAAGGGATTTCTTGAATGGCTAGAAGCAGAAATCAATTGGTCATTTCCTCTGACTTTAAGTCATGTGATTTATGCAAATGACGAAACATCGAAACTTTTGGCAGAGTCCATTTTAGATCGACTGAAAATAAAACTCTCCAGCGGTAACCAAATCAAATTGATTCCCTATCAAGATATAGAGCAATCAGACTGTAAAAATGCTACCGGAGTTGTAGTTGTATCGGCTGTGTCGAGAGATGGCGGAGTTTTACGAGAAATTAGTCGAGATCTCCGATCATTTATAAAAGCAGAAATACCTAGACATTTTATTACTCCAGTTGGCCTTCCAAAAAATAGTACGTCATGGACGCAATTAGAAATTTTCCTCATTAAAAATCCTACATTGCGAAACTATGGATTCTCAAACTGGATTAAAATGCCTATCGGCGACGAGGCAAGAAAAAATTTCTGGAAAAACTTGGCTGAACTTGGCAACGCTGCACAGAGTTTAAATGCTGATGAATTTCAGCTTGACAATAATCTTTGTTCAGAAATCGTTATTCAATCGCTGGAGTTAGCAGCGAAAGAGATTGATCAAGCCTATCATTCCTTTCTCAATTCTCCTCGCGGCAATCCATTAACTTTGTCTGAAGGGTTTCTATTTTTTGCTAAAGATTCAGAAATTGGCAAGCGATATTCCGAAGTAAATCAGTGTGTTATTTTCCTAACTATGTCGGCGGTACTGCAGTGCGCTAGAGAGCACAAGGACCAGACTAAGAGATTATCTCCGACAGGTTATGAGTCGGTTGTACTAGGGCCTGAATGCTTCTTGCGTTTCAATGATGCAGTACTTCAAGCATGCATACTCAGGGCAAGCCTACCATCTGAGCTCGATTATTCGGCAAGTCCAGAGCTCAGTAAATTAATGAAGGAGTTTTTATCGAAAGTATTCTCTCGATGTGACAAAAATTTTGGCGATGCAGCGCTTGAATTTGCTGCCTCAATTGCGGTGGGATCGCTTCGACTTACTCGCTCAGATTTCGTTGAGTTATTCGATGAGTTTTTTAAGAACGCAACCGAATCGTCTGCGCTATTGGGATTACTTCTTTTAGCAAAACGGAAGTGTACCTGATAATTCATGTATTTTAAGAGAGGAATACGTAACTCATACTACCGTAGAATTTCTGGTGATAGTGGAAAGCCCTGCAAATCAAACACAGATCGTGAAGGAAATTGCTTTAGGCCGGAGGTGAAGGAAACGGGTTTGCAATCTGTTTACGGTTGAGTTAGAGCAGCCTTTTCGATATTGGGCCTGCCGATAATTCAACTTGTAAGGATTTCTTAAAAGTTCAGTAGAGGGCAGCCACGAGGTTGCACAGTTATCGGCCTACTCTTTCAAACTCCTGGCAACCAATTCTCATTTAAACAAATCCAACTGATAAAAGGCTTCATCTTCCCGAAAATCAATAAAGCTAACGCCGACACCAAGCAGCCTGACAGCAATAGCTTTGCGTTCATAAGCTTCTTTGCATAAATCCTTAAGTTCACTTAACGAAACTGATGCGGCGCTGCGTTCGATGGTGGTGGTTGTGAAATCGGCGAATTTAATTTTTACAAAGAGTTTTACGATTTTATAGTCATCGTCCACGCGTTTTAGGCGTGTTACTAATTGTTGAGCGAGTAGTGGTAACTCATTTAAGCATTGCTGCACATCTTTTAAATCGCGAGAGAAAGTATTTTCGACACTTAATGATTTCCGTCCTCTTCCAACTTCAACACCTCTGTCGTCTATACCTCTGCTTAAATGATATAAGCGAGATCCCATCTGCCCAAAACGCTGGGACAATTCAAATATCGAAAATTTTTGAATATCCGCACAGGTAAAAATATTAAGTTGGGCAAGTTTTGCGTTCATGGCTTTACCGACGCCAAATATCTTTTTCACGGACAATTTTTCGATAAACGAATCGACTTCGCTTGGCGTTATTACATATTGTCCATTAGGTTTATTCCAATCACTGGCAACTTTGGCTAAAAATTTATTAGGCGCAATTCCCGCCGAAATGGTGATGCCCAGTTCAGCACTGATTCTTTGACGAATTTCATTTGCAATTAAGGTTGCGCTTCCCTTGTGAAGAGTTGAATGACTGACGTCCAGAAATGCTTCATCAAGAGATAGCGGTTCAACCAGCTCCGTGTAGTCATAAAAAATCTGGCGCATTTTCTGCGACACTTCTTTGTAGACATCCATTCTATGCGGTAAAAGAATGATGTCCGGGCAAAGTCGTTTTGCCCTAGAGGATGGCATAGCGGAATGAATACCGAATTTTCTTGCTTCATAATTACAGGTTGAAATAACACCTCGATGATCCGAGCTTCCACCCACTGCAATCGGACGACCACGCAATGATGGATCATCCCGCATTTCAACTGACGCATAAAAACAGTCTGCATCGCAGTGAATAATTTTTCGCATTGGGTTTAAACCAGCCGGCACCAAGGCGCCATCATACTGTATGTAAACACAGTATTCGAGAGTAGTCAGTTGTCTTACGCCATCTAGGCAATATTTTAAGAAAGGCGAGTTAACAATATGCAAAAATGCATATTGCTTTCTCAGACGAGCCTGTTGCCCACTATTTATTAGATGTAGTCATCCCAGTCGGCCACCACGTCAAATCCCATTATTGGAGTTGATTAAATTACTTGAACTTAACGTTCACGCAAACTCTCTTCTGTGTGACGCAAAAAAGGATCCAAGAAATATTCTATTACTCGTCTTTGAGTTGTTTTTATTTCAACTGTAGCGGCCATACCAGGCGTTAAATTTACCTTCCGACCATCAACCATAATGGCATTATCTTTTAAGCGAACACGCACACTGAACACTAATCCCAATTTCTCATCTTGAATTGCATCAGATGAAATACTGACAACTTCACCATCTACTGTGCCGTACTTAGTAAAAGAAAACGTCTCGAGCTTAACTTCAACAGGCATTTGCTCTTTTACAAAACCTACGTCTTTATTGGGTAAAAACGCTTCAACCTCTATAGGTCCATTTTGTGGAACTATAACCATTAATGATTGGGCAGGTGTCACAATACCATTTAATGTATGTACAGATAACTGTTGAACAACACCATCGACAGGTGCCGTTAACGTCATGTATTCACCGCGTGATTTTGCTTTAATAAGATCTTGAATTAAAGAGTCTCTTTTTTGTGACGCTTCATTTAATTTATCCAACCAAAGTCGTTTTGCTTCAGCAATATATTGATATTTTTCACGCAGTGTTTCCATATAAGACGCTTTAATTTCGGCAAGCCTTTCTTCTTGAGCGACTAGATCTCTTTCTTGTTCAATCAAGGTTGTCTTTAATTCAAGATACTCATGTTTGGCAATAAATTTTTTGCTTAAAAGATTTTGATAATCAGCTTCGCGCTGACGAGTTATTGGTAGAGTTTCCTGATGTTTTTTAACCATAGCTTCAGTTGCACGCTGATCTGCCTGTCGACGATTAAGACTTGCATTAAATTGCAAAAGACGCGCCTTATAAGCATCAAATTCTCCTATTGCCCATTGTGATTCTGATTCAATTTTTTTCTGAGTAATTGTTAAGTCAGATGACATCAATTGAGGCACGACTAACTGAAGTTTTTTAATGTCCGCCTCTTTTTGGAAGACAGCATGAGCAACTAATAGTGCGTTAAAGCGCATAGTATCCAATTCAGCACTGATTCTTTCTTGCTCCAATCGTTCAATGTCTGCGTCAGTGACTGTTGCATCTAACTCAACTAATATATCACCGGCTTTAACAACTAATCCATCACGGACGTGGATGGCTTTTATAGCGGCTACCTCCATCGGTTGAATAATTTTGCTACGGCTATCTGGAACTAATTTTCCACTGGCAACTGCTACGACATCAATACGTCCTAGAGTTGCCCAGAGTATTGCCAAAAGAACGAACAACATAATTAGCCACATAAAAATGCGAGGCGTGGGATGCACCGGTGTTTCTTGCAAAGCTAAACTTGCAGGCAAAAATTCGGCCTCATGTGGTTTACGAATAAGTGGAGCAAATTCATTGCGATGTGACCATGCGTCTTGAAAAGCAAAACGATATTTTTCTATAAAATCTTTTAGTACTTGTAGTTGTAGTTTCATTTACTTTACCGGTTTTCACCCCCTCCTAACCTCCCCCTTGGCAAGGGGGAGGAACTTTACTCCCACTTTTTGCGGAGTGAAATTTGTCCCCTCCCCTTGCCAAGGGGAGGGCTAGGGTGGGGTGAATCTTTTGCTTTTACACTTACATTCCCTGCAACTTAAATAATCGCTGATAAAATCCATCAGGAATAGCTAACAAATCTTCATGCGGGCCTGATTCCACAATCTGTCCTTTGTCCATCACTATAATACGATTAGCATCGCGAACAGCCGATAGGCGATGAGCAATAATGATGACTGTTCTACCGCGACAAATCTCTTTCATATTGCGTTGAATAATATGTTCTGATTCGTAGTCTAGGGCGCTAGTTGCTTCATCAAAAATTAGAATTTTTGGATCTCCCATTAATGCGCGAGCGATTGCAATGCGCTGACGCTGCCCACCTGAAAGAGTTGAACCATGCTCTCCAACTAACGTATCGTAACCTTCTTGTAGCTCTAATATAAATTCATGCGCACCGGCTAATTTTGCAACTGCAATAACATCTTCCAGTGGTGCACCAGGATCAATCAACGCAATATTTTCGCGAATGCTTCGATTAAATAAAATATTTTCTTGTAGTACTACACCAATTTGTCGGCGTAATGACGATGTATCTGCTTGTGCCAAATCAATACCATCGACTAAAACACGGCCACGCTCAGCGACATACAATCGTTGAATTAATTTTGTGACAGTACTTTTCCCCGAACCGGACTTGCCTACAATTCCAATAATTTCACCTGCATGAATAGACAAACCAACGCCTGATAAAACTTCCTGCCCATCGGGACGATAACGAAATCGAATTTGATCTAACTCAATATCACCGCGTAAGTCGGGAAGTGTTGAACGATTCGCAGAAGCTAATTCTGTCGGTGTATTTAAAATATCACCCAATCTTTCAACCGAAATTCCGATTTGTTGAAAATCAGTCCAGAGTTGGGCTAATCGCATAATCGGTTGTGCCACACGCCCGGCCAACATATTAAAAGCAATCAACTGACCTACAGATAAATCGCCATCAATTACTAAACGAGCGCCCAGCCACATGGTTAACACCACTACCAATTTACCAACAAAATTCACACCTTCATGCGCTAGCGTTGCAAGAGTTGTAGCTTTGAAACTGGACGTAACATAATGCGCAAGTTGTTTGTCCCAGGTACGAATCATTTGCGGTTCTACCGCCATACTCTTTAATGTATCAATACCGGAAATTGATTCAACTAAAAAAGCTTGATTTTCTGCACCACGATTAAATTTTTCATTTAATCTTGCACGCAATAAAGGCGTAATTAAAAACGATAATAGAAAATATAAGGGCAATGAACCAAGAACAATTAAGGTTAGCCAACCGCTATAAAACAACATCACAGCGATAAAAACGATACTGAAAAAAACATCCAACACCAATGTAATTGCATTACCGGTCAAAAAAGATCGAATATTTTCCAACTCACGCACCCGCGCAACAGAATCCCCCACTCGCCTAGCCTGAAAATAGGCCATAGGCAAAGCCAGTAAATGACGGAAAATTTTTGATCCCAATTCAACATCAATACGGCTTGTTGTATGCGCAAAGACATAGGTACGCAATCCTGAAAGTACAACTTCAAAAATAGATACAACCAGTAGTCCAATAGCGATCACATCTAAAGTTGTTAAGCCGCGATGCACCAGGACCTTATCCATTACTACCTGAAAGAATAGAGGCGTTACCAAGGCAAATAAATTCAAGAAAAATGAAACGATTAAGATTTCAGTTAATAATTTTCGATACTTAACAATGGCGGGTATAAACCAAGTGAAATCAAATTTCACAAATCCAACAGAAAGAGAAGCACGCGACGCAAACAATATAAGTTCACCCGTCCAAATTTCATTCAATTGGGCAAACGTCAATATGTTTGGTGTTTCTTTAGACGGATCTTGAATTAATATCTGATCATTTTCAGCCTTGGCCAATACAAAATATTTACCATTTCTGGTGGTCATCATTGCAGGCAATGGCGTTCTATCTAATCGCTTAACATTCGTCGATATTTTTTTGACATGCAAATTTAATTTTTTTGCAGCCAGCATAACTTCAGTCATACCAAAAGCTTGATTGGATTGAGCGAATTCATGCATTAATTGATTGGGATCGGCAGCAACACCATGAAACCGAGCTAAAAGTACCAAGCTCAACAGACCTGAATTTTCCATTATTTTTACTACTGTTAATTTTAAATATTCCCCTCTCCCCCAGCCCTCTCCCACAAGGGGAGAGGGAGCAGATAGCGCCAAGTAAAGTCTATTCGAATTGGCTCAACTCCCTCTCCCTTGATGGGAGAGGGCTGGGGAGAGGGTGTTTTGCTTTTATTTCACTGCCCCACCGCAATCAAATTATTCGAACGGTCATCGAACCTCGATATTACATTCGTCTCAATACCTGATGGTGGGGCAAAGGATGCCATTGCCTGAATTAATTGCTCGACTCGAACTTCAGCTGGAATTACCTTCGCCATCGGTTCCAACTGTTCCAGCTTAAACCAATTGACATTAAAGCCACCCGCATCCACGGCGAGCTTGAAATTATGCTCACCACTATTCAATGTAATCTCTTGCGTAACATCAACCCAATTTTGCCAGCCCGATGTTTTAGGGACTGAAATTGAACCCAGTGCAGTATCGGTACTTAACTCTTTCAAAGTTAAGCGCCCGCCACCATTGAGACTGGCAACACGATAAGTAATTCGATAATGCCCTCCGGTCGGTACATTAATCGCCGCGTTGCTATAAGCCATCCAATCGCCAGTATCTAGCCAACCCGCATTCAGACCTCCACCCACATCACTGGTGTTTTCTGTTTGTACTCCGCTCATGGATGTGTAGTTTTCAGCTTGAATAACAGTTGGAGTTGGATTAGATACAGTCACAAGAGGCGCAACTATTATCGCTGCCGATGAATCATTTCCTGCTGCATCTCTTGCTGTAACCTCAACAGTTTCTTGATTAATTAGTGCTGCCGTTAAATTGACAAGGTAACTACCCGTTGAGGCATCTGCGATTGCTGTACCAATTTCTGCTCCAGCGGAATCTTTTACAACTACGGTACTACCAACTTCTGCAACACCGAAAATAGTTTTTCCTGTTGTCTCATCAAAAGCAGCTGTTGGCACGACTGGTGGTGTGATATCCGGCGGTATAGGTTCCAATTGTTCCAACTTAAACCAATTGACATTAAAGCCACCCGCATCCACGGCGAGCTTGAAATTATGCTCACCACTATTTAATGTAATCTCTTGCGTAACATCAATTTAATTTTGCCAGCCCGATGTTTTA